>JAEEGG010001136.1_pt1 | contig 73881 bp, 68 predicted proteins | sample 9134161 | NCBI WGS metagenome assembly JAEEGG01 (sample SAMN16246543, study PRJNA631951) | gut metagenome | biome: gut microbiome; feature: rumen; material: CR-attached | host: Bos | place: Iran: Karaj | collected 2018-10
AGACGGCTACATGACCATCAGCGCGACCAAGGATCACGACACCGAGAAGAAAGACCACCACGGCAAGATCATCCGTCAGGAAAGATATGCCGGCAGCATGCAGCGAAGCTTCTATGTCGGTGATGCTGTTAAGGTCGAAGATGTTAAGGCCAAATTCGAAGACGGCGTATTAAAACTCTGCATTCCGAAGAAGGAATTAAAGGAACTGCCGGGAAATAACACCATAGCCATCGAAGGCTAATGAAGCAAAGGGAACAATTACTTGAATCAAAGGGACTGTCTCATCCGTTGTGAGACAGTCCCTGTTTATTTGATATGGATTAAGGGTACAGCCGCAGCATATGGAGACAACACCGTTTTCGCGATGTGATATCAGCCTTTTATGGCTTCAACTACTTTAATATCAGCAGGCAGCCACTCAACGCTTCCCAATTCATTCACGGAAAGCCATTTGGCTGCTTCGTGTTCAAGGAGTTCGATGTGTGAATCGTCTTTAAGCCCGGCCCAGAAACACTGCATTGAGAGGTGGAAATCAGAGTAGTCGTGCTCTACGGTGACGAGAAGATCTCCGACCGTGATATCGGCATTCAGTTCTTCCTTGATCTCGCGGGCAAGCGCCTTTTGGGGAGTCTCCCCTTCGTTTATCTTGCCGCCGGGAAATTCCCACCCGTCCTTATATTCACCATAGCCGCGCTGGGTCGCCAGGATCTTTCCGTCTTTCCTGATTATCGCGGCTACAACATGTATTGTTTTCATAAATAAACTTTGTATCTCCATCTTCCGGATTTGTATCATTTTCGACAGGTCAGCTGACACCTGTACGTAAATCGTACAGTAAATCATCCCGGTTACTGTATGAATTAGGTATTTTCCGGTAAAAATACGTAAATCGTACAGTAATCAGGTCATTTTACTGTACGTTTTAGGTATTCGTTAATTCGCATTCTGCAAAAAGAAGATGTCAAATGAAATCCTCTATTAAGTTTCTGTCGCGAATCCGCTGTCGATCGCATTGGCAAGCTGCTCGACCGAGTAGGGCCATTTGTCTGCCGCGCCTACACGGACCTTGATGAGTTTGCCGTCGGATTCGATGAGAATATTGAAGATGTTATCTTCGCTGGTGGCGTAGCTCAAAGCGCGCCTTCCGGAGTTGAGCTTGAATTCCTTAAGGATCCATCCCATGACCGACTCTTTTGTCGTGTCATATAAAGTGCCGTCATCTTTCTGGACCATGATGTGGAGATAGCATTCGGTAGCGGTGCTGCCGCAAAGATAGAAATTACCGCCTTGGCCTGTGTACTGAAGGATATCGGAATCGTAGCTGAACTGATATGTCTCGCCTTCTCCTGAGCCTTTAAGGGTAACAGTCTCAACGAATTCGCCGGTCTCAATTTCCAGGACGGTCGTCTCGGCCGTGGGATCCACGAACTCATGGGCAAAGGATACCGTTGTAGCTTTGGGGCCGTGAGCGTCAGCGGTGCAGGCGCATGCTGATAACGTCATTCCGGCAAGCAGGATTGCTGCTACTGTCTTTCTGATCATGTTATCCCCCGTGAGTTTTAATGTGGTTATTATACATTAAAAATATTTTATTTGTATTTTGAGGAAATCGCCACCGTGTATAATGTACGGACGAAGACTGCGAAAAAGTAAACGGGGATAACTGATTTGAGAAGACTAATATACGGTTTGATATCACTTCTGCTGCTCGGCACCGAGATCCTGATAGGCCTGTTCGGACAGGGCTGGGTCAGGATCTATCTGGGCGACATACTGGTGGTGATCCTTTTATACACGATCGTCAGGACAATAATTCCAAATAAAAAGACACCGTGGTTCATCATTCCAGGCGTCATTTTGATATTTGCATTTGCAGTTGAATTTCTTCAGCTCTGGGGTTTCTGCGACAGGTTCGGGATCACCAATGAATTGCTTAGGATAATCATTGGGACGGGCTTTTCGACCATTGATCTCATATGTTATCTGATCGGAATAATACCGTGCTTCATAGCCGAGTTTGTAATCAATAAAAAACTCAGCTGATTATCTCTTGCGCTCGTTTGTCTTATAAAAATCGTTCTTGTCTTTGTACATGAGTTCGTCGATGACGACTACGAGATCTTTGGTATCATCACTGCTGAAGTCGAAAACCTTGCCTCCGACGGCCGCGGAAAGCTTATATGGTTTGCCTGAAGTCTCGTTATATTTCTCAACCGCTTCAGTGGTCTTCTTTTTGTAGATCTCAATGTCTGATTCTTTTGCCTTGCGGACGATGACGACAAACTCATCACCTGCAAATCTGATTACCGTTCCGATGGATCCGAAAACGCTGTTCAGTATGCCTGCAAAAGCGATAAGAGCCTGGTCGCCTTCTTCGTGTGAGTACTCGTCATTGATGGACTTGAAGCCGTTTAAGTCGAGCATGTATGCGACGATCTTTTCTTTGCGGCGCTTCTGGAGTCTTCTTAATTCCTTATCAAGTTCGAATCTGTTATAGACACCCGTGAGCTTGTCGATGTAGATGCACTCGTTCTGAAGCGAGATGACGATGCCTGCAAGTGAGATCGCAAAGCTTGCCGGAATCAAAGAAATTCCGTAGATGATCGTCTGAATGACGATTCCGGCTAAGACCGGACTTAAGAACTCTGCAACAGGGAAATAGCGGAGCGAGGGATTCTTGATCTTCGAGATGAAATAATAAGCGAATCCGTAAAGAACAAGCACGAGACCGATCAGGACGAACAGATAGTAAAGTTCACCTCTGTGGTAGTGGTTCGTGTTGTCGATGACGTAAACGACCGGCTTAAAGAAATTGATGACAAGAAGTGCCGTCTCCAAGATGCATAGCGCAATGAAAAAACCGATTTGGAGCTTGGTCAGCTTCTTGTCGATGTGCTTTATGATCATGCGGATCAGGAAGATGCCGATGATCATGTTATAGATGTAAAGGTAAACGTTTCCGAGAACGAGTATGGCGTGATAACCGGGTACGAGCAGACCGTCACAATATGTAACGGCAGCATCAACAACGCAGTCGATTACGGAAGCGACCAGCATGTAGAGCAGAAGCCGGCTTTCTTCCTTACGGCCGGGAATGCTCCATCCACGCGTGGCAAGGATGAGCAGCAGGATCGCAGCTCCAAGGCCATCGCCGACAAAAACAGAATACAGATTTATAACCGGTGTCATACGCCAATTATACTCCCTCAAAAATGCTTAGTTCAATGCATTTGCGGAGTTTTGGACATCAGAGTTTTGAGCCGCAGGAATCACAGAATGAACTGCCGGGATCAACTATGGGTGCACCGCAGTTGCCGCAGAATTTTTTCTGTATGGGTGCTGCCTGAGCAGGCGCAGTGGGAGCAGGTGCAGCCGGAGAAGGCTGGGCCTGATAGACGGGCTGGGGCGCATTGACCGCAGTAGGATCGATCGGTACGCCGTACTGGTTCAGAACGGGCTTGTAGTTGCCATTCTCATCTACGGGCATGCCGAATTCGTTGAGCTGTGTGTTAACAGGCATACCGTACTGGTCAACGGGTATACCCTGTGCGGGAGCGTTCGGATAAGGTGCATAAGATGTCTGGTCGATCGGAACGTTGTATGCGCCGAGCATGGGATCGTTCGGATTATTCATTACAACAGGATTTGAATTAGGATCAACATAATTGCCCTTGGGCGTATATTTCGCGATAAGGAAAGAACCGAGCGCGCCTAAACCGGCAAAGCCGTAAGCAATGAAGACTGTTCCATATTCGATCTCAAGGAAGCTGCCGACGAAGAAACCGAGAAGTTCCATGCCAACCCAAAGGATGATCGTGAGCGCAATAAACAGGCCGGGTTTCCTTCCTCTTGCAATGGCATTCCTTCTGTTGAGTTTGCAGAGGCTTACGATACCGAAAATCTCTAACATACACTTATCTCCTTTTACCGCACCATATAATCAGATTGCCGGCTTAACAGCTGCTGATACCGCTGTTGATTTTACCATTTTGGCGTTTAGTTAAAAGGGTTGCCTCACTTAAGAGACAACCCTCGTTTTTACTTGTGATCAGATCATTGCACTGAGGTCTGCGCATTCATAATCAAGCGCAAGCGCAACATTCTTGTTTACGATTTTTCCGTCATAGCAGTTAACGCCTGTAGCTATTACGGGATTTGCCTTGCATGCATCCTCAAGTCCTGACTTTGCGATCTCAAGACCATAACGGAGAGTAGCATTGGTGAGAGCGATCGTTGATGTTCTCGGAACAGATCCGGGCATGTTGCCTACGCAATAATGTACGACGCCGTCTTCAACATAAACAGGATCATCGTGTGTTGTGACTCGTGAAGATTCACCGCATCCGCCCTGGTCGATAGCTACGTCGACGAATACTGCGCCGTTCTTCATCTCAGGCAGATACTTACGCTTGAAAAGCTTAGGTGTTGAGCCGCCCGGAATAAGAACAGAACCGATTACGAGGTCTGCGTTGATGACTGCTCTTTCAACATTTGAATCGTTGGAAACGAGAGTCTGAATGTGTGAGCCGAATCTGTTATCGAGCTCTTCAAGTCTCTTGAGGTTAACGTCGAGAATGGTAACATTTGCACCCATGCCGACTGCGATCTTACATGCGTTCATGCCGACCGTACCGCCGCCCAGGATAACAACGTTTGCCTTGGGTGTGCCGGGTACGCCTGCAAGAAGAATGCCTTCGCCGCCGAACTTCTTTTCGAGATACTTGGCACCTTCCTGAATAGAGAGACGGCCTGCGATCTGTGACATAGGAGCAAGGCACGGCAGCGATCCGTCTTTTTCCTGAAGTGTCTCATAAGCAACTGCCTTAACCTTGCCTGCGAGAAGGGCATCCGTCTGCTCTTTGTCTGCAGCGAGGTGGAGATATGTATAAAGGATAAGTCCTTCCTTGAAGAACGGATATTCTTCCGGCAGGGGTTCTTTTACCTTGACCATCATGTCAACGAGAGCCCATACTTCGGCGGCATTGTCGATGAGCGAAGCGCCCGCATCGATGTACTCATTGTCAGTAAAGCCGGAACCGACGCCTGCGCCCTTTTCCATGTAAACATGGTGGCCGGCAGCAATATAGGCCTTGACGTTGTCAGGTGTAAGTCCCACGCGGAACTCGTTGTTCTTGATCTCTTTTACACATCCGATCTTCATGGTTTATATTCCTCCCAAATTGATTGTCCGGATAGCCGAACAGTTAATATTATATAGTATCTTTTAATATTTGTTTTCGATTCATTCACAACATGCTTTTTTTAAGTGTTTATACTTTAACTATCGAAAAGGAGGACTGGTTTTGGATTTTACAAGGATCAGAAGATTTACATATATCATCAACAGTGTCATCCTGTTTCTCGTAATCGCGCTTGCAGGGTTCTTCTTCCTGTGCAAAGCTTCGATCCTTATCTGGTTCAGCATCCCTACATTACTCGTTTACATCCTCGGCTATGTCCTGATATCCAAAGACCGTCTCGATATCTATGTAAGACTCGTTTATTTCTGGATCACATTCTATATGTGCCTGTGCACTTTCTGTCTCGGATATAAGATCGGTTTCCATCTCTACTGTTTCTCGATGATACCTATCATCTTCTACACTGAATACATGGCTGACAAACTCGGCAGGACTAAGGTCAATGCTTTTGTGGCAAGCAGCATTATCGCTATCTGCTACCTTCTGTCCACCGGATATACTGCATTCAAAGGACCGATCTATCCGGTCGATAATTCGATCGCGGGTGCATTCTGGACTTTCAATTCGGTCATCGTAATCGCTTTCCTGGTCTTCTATTCCAGACTCATGTTAAGTCTCATCGGCGACTACGAAAACCAGCTCAAGCAGACTGCCCTCATAGACCGTCTGACAGGTCTTTACAACCGCCATTACATGGTCGGCAGACTTGAGTCCGCCGCCAAGGAAAACGGCCCCCATTCCGTTGCCATGATCGACATCGACGACTTCAAGAAGATCAATGACAGATACGGCCATAACGCAGGTGACTACGTGCTCGTCAATGTTGCGCGCATCCTGAAAGACATCTGCAGGGACTGCAAAGTATCACGCTGGGGCGGCGAGGAATTCCTAATCCTGGCATCAGGCACAATAAGTGATAACAGTGCCCTCATCGAAAAGCTCCGCGCCTCCATTGAAAAAGAAGATTTCGCATTCGGCGAAGACCACATAAAAGTCACCATCACTGCAGGCCTCGCCGATAATTCCGGCAACGACTCCGTCGACAAGTGGGTCAATGTCGCTGACGAGAATCTCTACAAGGGCAAAAAGACCGGCAAGAACAAGGTCGTCTACTGATCTGCGGTAATTCCCTTGTGATATAATTTGCTCAAAATTCCATGGGGTGATCTGTCATGGCCAAAAGAGCTGATATCCGTAATTCAATTGACAGATATATTAAGGACCAATACGGCGCAGAGCCTGAATATCCCTGGCCGAAATATAATCAGCACGCAGTATACCGCCATCAGGACAACAAAAAGTGGTTCGCTCTTATCATGGAAGTTGACAGGGATAAGCTCGGGCTTTCCGGCAGCGGTTCCGTGTCCGTAATAAACCTCAAGATAGACGATGTGTTTTTCCGTGATGTGATAATAAAAGAAGCCGGCATCATGCCTGCCTACCACATGAACAAACAGCACTGGATAACCGTTCTGCTGGACGGAACAGTGCATTCTTCCGAAGTCGAAAAACTAATCGACGTCAGCTTCAATGCAACAGCGTCCAAACGCCGCAAGAAGGTCAGAGAAACACGCGAGCCCAAAGAATGGATCATCCCCGCAAACCCGAAGTTTTACGATGTTGAAGCGGCGTTTGCGAAAAACAGCATCATCACATGGAAGCAAGGCGCCGGCATAATCCAGGGCGACACAGTCTATATGTATGTCGCAGCACCGGTATCTGCGATCCTCTATAAATGCAGAGTGCTGGAAACAGACATTCCCTATGACTATCAGGACAAGAATCTCTCCATCAAAGCACTCATGAAGATCGAGCTTCTCAAGCGTTATGATCGAGATGCATTCACGTTCTCAGTGCTCGGAGACGAGTATGGTATCTTCGCGATCAGAGGACCGAGAGGCGTACCGTTTTCGCTGAGCGAAGCGTTGAATGGGTAATACCTTTGGCACCTGCTCTAACTTAGCCGTCAAGGGACGGCGGTGCCTTGACTTCGTCACCCTTGACTGCCGGTTGACCAGGTGCAGTATGGTGTTTAAGAGTTGGGTTGCCCCAACTCTCATTTAACAATGGGAGTTATACAGCTTCTGATTCAGGATGCCAGATCAGGGCATCATCCGGGATCATGTCATTGAAAGCAGTCAATACCTGGCTTACAAAATAATCCTCATCAAAGTTATTCTTGTCGTATACATGCACATAAATAACTTCCCTGCCGGGTCTGTATTTTTCTTTTGAGAAGCCGGTTATCTTTGTTGCTGCTCTGATTGAGTAATCTATTTTGTCATTCATACCTAGCAGTTCAACATAAGCGCATCTGTCTATCTCATAGAAGTTCACGAGATAATCCGGATTGATCGTGTCCTCGATCGAAGCAAGATAGACTTCAGTCTCATACTTAAACGGAATGCCCATTAACTTTAAAAGATCTGCACCAAACTGTTCATTCTTTGACTTCAGTGTTCCGTGATCACTTACGGTCGGATTATCAGGTACATATTTGCCGAGACATGCAGGCTGATTATTAAAGAAACTATTATTCATGCCGTGAGGATCATAGAACTGCTTAATGGGGAATCTCACTCTCGGCGGAGCAAAACTGTATGTGGAGTGCCAGCTGTTAAGGAGATCTTCATACTCGGATTTGATTTTTTGATAATTGATTATTATTTCAGAGTACTTTTTCCCAAGCTTTGAGGAAACACGTAGTGTTCTCGGATGATTCGGAGTGCATTTGGAATTTTCAGGATCGAATGAAATAACAACATTTTTGATCCCTTTTATAATCCTGAAATAACCATGAGGCATAGCTTTAAGCAAGAGTCTTCGATACTCAAGTTTAACGGCATGAACTTTCATCGGATAAGTAATTCTGTTCATGGGTAGTGGAACCTCTAATTAGTTTTCTTGATTTTTCTACTATTATCTTCCCAAACCCAGTCTCATTCCATAGCCTAAAGTCTCAATTTTCGGGGGTTAAAAATCAATTCTTGGTATGCCTAATACCCTGAAAGCCTTATCAGAGTTGGATTTGAGCCCAATATTTTAGTTCTACATGGGTTAATAAATCATCTTAAAATAAGATCTGATACTGAAAGACATAGATAGTTCCGTCAACTGTTCAGTCTATAGACGGAACAAAAAACTGAATTTATCGGGTTTTTGATAAAAGTTCAGTCAAAAGTTCAGTCTATAGACAGAACAAAAGACTGAACTTTTAAAGTGTGGGCTTCAATATGTGGAACTATTTCAGTAGTTAGAGTTGAAATGCTTAACTATGAAAGAAGTACGTTCGACACATAGGTCATCAGTGTAACGGCGACGTTGATCATCATCAGCACCGCGAAAACCAGGAAGTGCGTCTTGAGCTTGTAGTAGACGGTCGCGATGAACTCGCGGATGAATGCGTTAATGAAGAAATAACTCTTTGTTTTGCTGCCGATGCCTTCAGCTTTTATGTGCTGTCTTGCGGCAAGGAAGCCGGCGCGGAAGACATGATAGTTCGTCGTGGAGAAAGCGATCTTCGGAGCTTTCTTGCCGGAAGTTTTCTTTATGAGTTCCACTGATTTCTGGAAATTCTCGTAAGTGTTTGTAGCCTTGTCTTCAGCGATGATCGAAGACTCCGGAATATCCTGACTTACAAGATAACGCTTTATTGCTTCAGCTTCACTTATGACTTCGCTTTTTCCCTTGCCGCCGGTGGGAACGAAAATGATGTCTTTGCCGGTTGCGTTTTTCTGCATGTTTGCAAACTCGACCGCACGGTCAATTCTTGACTGGAGGAGCTTTGTTGGAGTTCCGTCTTTTCGCATCTGACAACCGAGTATCAGGATATAGTCCTTGTCAAAAGCAGGGATATGCCGCGCTGCCCTGATGCTGAGGATGATGGAGCCGGCAAGGATGCACTCGAAGTAAACGACAATTATTCCCGCGGTGTTTTCGATGAACATGCCGATGAAACGGCCGGTGCCGGTATATTGATGCACGTCGATGAGTGTTGAATTCTGGAGAATATATGTGACCGTGGCCGGTGTGAATGTTGCTATGACCAAAAGAAGGCTCAGGAATATCGCAAGCATGTTAGTCCATGTGCGGCCTTCCCTTTGCAAAAGCCTGATGTTGCTTACCGTCGCAAGGATGGCCATAAGCACGGCAACGGGCATCGTGAAGATGGCAAATGTCTGTAAGTAACTCATGAAGTTTCCGAACACATCCAGGATGCCCATCCTCTGGACCGTTACCAGTTCTAAAAGATTCAGCAATAAGCTTCCGGCCATGAAGATGATGAGGCCGCAGGTAAGGATGTTGCGCGAAAGGTACAGGTTTTTTCTAAGGCCTCTTCTGTACATGATTATAAGATCCGTCAGAAGTATGGCGAGATAGACAGCAAGACCGACCCTTGCAATGAAGCTTCCGGTGAAGTCACCGAAATAATCGTCGTGCGTAATTACTCCGTTCTTATGAACATAGAGAACAGTAGTGGAGGTTTCTTCGTCGCCTGAAATTACAGTAAGAAATGCGCGGCCGGGATTTTTGGACCTGACTTTTACATATGCGGTATCCCCTTCTATATGGAGATATAAGATCTCCAGTGTGTCCTGTCCGCCGTCATCGATAACCGCGACCGGAGCAGCATCGTCTTCTGACATTCTGAAATTTGTGACCGGGCATACGTATTCGTCTCCTGCAAAATAGACATACACATAGCAGGCGAGGAGCATGACGATCGCCAGAAGAAGATATCTTAATTTCAGGAACAGTTTTTTCATACAAAGAGATTATACCTGAATATCCTTGCGCTTTTGAGCATAAGAAAAGGTCCGGGTGCTGTGGGACCGGACCTTTGGGGGGAGGGTGTAATAGGGTTTTGTATAAAGAGCTTTAGCTCTGATGGGTTCATTATCTGCCTCCAACCTTAAACGTACTTAAAATTGACCAAGTTATTTTTTATAATATAAAAAGTGATGACACTTAAAGGAGACCCTGCCCATGAAAGGTTATGAATTCATCGATAATAAAGGCACTTTTAAGCTTGAAGACCCTGATCTTTACAGCTATCTGTATTTCCCCGTAGGCGCTGCCAGCGGCATGATGGGATCTCTGACTCCGGAATTCGGAGGCGACCTCAAGACTTCGCAGAACACGTTTATCCTTGAGCCCGTCTCCTCGGATAATCTTCACAACAACCGTTCCACCAGAAACTTCTGGATATGCCTTGAGGACGGCACGCTCGTCTCCGCAACCGGCGCTTCCGCATCTTCCCATGCGAAAAGATTTACTTCCGGCAAAGACAAGGCAACCCTTTACGGCGGTCTCCTCTGGCAGAAAGTTGAACGCGTTATAAGCGGCACTGACTTAAAGACTGAAGTTACAACATTCGTACCGGTAGAGACTTCAGATAAGATCGAGCTCACGAGAGTTAAGATCACAAACACCGGATCTTCAGAAATTACTTTCACCCCCACTGCGGCAACACCCATCTACGGACGTTCCGCAGACAACATCAGGGACCACAGAAACGTTACTTCTATGCTCAACAGAATGAGCGTTACCGAATACGGCATCACAAACGATCCCACTCTCACTTTCGATGAGAGAGGGCACAGAAAGAATAAGGTGATCTACGGATTCTTCGCTTCTGAAGCTGACGGAACCAAACCTGTCTCCTTCTGCCCCATCGCTGAGGATTTCATCGGCGAGGGCGGTGCTTTTGATAACCCGAGATTCCCCGTTACGGGAACTCCGGCTTCACTGCCCGGAACACGTGCAGACGGCTTCGAGGCCATGGGTGCTGCGCAGTTTAAGAAGAAGACTCTTACACCGGGAGAAAGTGCGGATTATATTTTCGCGCTTGCGATAAATGACATGTTAAAGCCCTCCGACAACGAGGAAGATATCGAAGCAGAATCCGGCATTATCGAGGATATGGCTGTTAAGTATCTGAAGGGCGATGTTTTCGAGAGCGAGCTTGCGAAAAATAAGGAATACTGGGACAGGAAAAACAACGTAAGTTTCCACACGGGCGACAAGGCTTTCGACAGCTGGATGTACTGGGTTGGCGTACAGCCGATGCTCAGAAGGATCTACGGATGCTCGTTCCTGCCGCACCACGATTACGGCAAGGGCGGCAGAGGCTGGAGAGATCTCTGGCAGGACTGCCTGGCACTGATAATTATGGATCCGTCGGACGTAAGGGGAATGCTCGTCGATAACTTCGGCGGCGTCAGAACGGACGGTACGAATGCTACCATCATCGGCAGCGGAAGCGGCGAATTCATCGCTGACCGTAACGGCATCACAAGAGTCTGGATGGATCACGCTATGTGGCCTTTCATGACGATGGATCTCTACATCAAGCAGACGGGCGACCTTAAGATCCTTGACGAGAAGGCTCCCTACTTCACCGACCGCCAGGTAATGCGCGGCGAAGAGCTCCTTGATAAAGATACTGATCTCAGCAAGAAGTCTGAAGGCACTGTCATCGAGCATCTCCTTCTGCAGAACTTCGCTTCATTCTTTGATGTCGGCGACCACGGCCACATGAAGCTCAGAGGCGCTGACTGGAACGACGCTCTGGACATGGGCAAGGACAAGGGTGAGAGCGTTGCCTTCACGGCAGCTTATGCTGGCAACTACAAAAAGCTCGCTGCGATCCTCAGAGAATATAAGAAGACCTTTGCGAAAGACACTATCGAAGCAGCAGCAGAGCTGGAAGGCCTCCTTGGCGTCTATGACGAGGCTAAGCTCCAGTCTGTATTAAATCAGTACTGTGAATGTGTTAAGACGGGTTTCTCAGGTTCCAAGAAAGCATTTGCGATCGACACGCTCGCTGATGACCTCGAGAAGAAGTCCGAATGGATCACCACTCATATCAGAGAGACCGAATGGTTCACCGACACTGAAGGCTATTCACGCTACAACGGTTACTACGATAACAGCGGCAACGCCCTCGAAAAGAACGGCGACAAGCACGGCAATCCTGCCATGATGCTCACAAGCCAGGTTTTCACTGTCATGTCCGGCATCGCATCCGAAGACCAGATCGCTGAGATCGTAAAGTCAGCAGATAAATATATCTACGATGCTTCCATCGGAGGCTACAAGCTCAATACGGATTTCCGTGAAGTTAAGACCGACATGGGCCGTATGTTCGGCTTCTCCTACGGCCAGAAAGAGAACGGCGCAGTCTTCTCACACATGACCGTAATGTTCGGCAACGCCCTTTATTCAAGAGGCTTCAAGGCTGAAGGCTGGAAAGTATTGGGTACACTTTACGCTCACGCAACTGACTTTGCAGACAGCAAGATCTATCCCGGCGTTCCTGAGTACTTCGACCCCAAGGGCAGAGGCGTTTACCACTACCTCACAGGTGCGGCAAGCTGGCTGATGCTCACAGTCCTCACCGAGATGTTCGGAATCAAGGGTTCCTACGGTGACATGTGCTTTGAACCCAAGCTCCTCCCTTCACAGTTTGACAGCGAAGGAAAGGCTTCGGTAAGCTTTGAATTCAACGGCAAGCCTCTCACGGTGGTATATAAAAAGACTTCCGGTGCATCTGTTGTTAAGAAGATAAGTGTTGACGGCGAGATCGTAAGCGAAGGCTCCAACATACTGCCGAAGGACAAGATAGGAAAACTTATCGAGATCGAACTCGACTGATAAAAGCGGGTACGTAAAATATACAGTATCGAACTCGACTGATGAATATGCGTACATAAATCGTACAGTAAATCTTCATGATTACTGTACGAAATAGGTATTTTCGAGCAGAAATACGTAAATCGTACAGTAAATCATCTTAATTACTGTACGAAATACGTACATGATTTTTCTCGTGAATAATCCCGTTCGGAGAAATTCTATTTTTATGTCTCAGCAGCTTCTGTTCTCTGGAACGTCTGGTCCGGAAGTTTGGACTGGACCAGGATGGTGTCGCCGTTGAGATTAAAGGTGTATTCCCAGCCGCCGTGGTCTTTGCCTGTGCCGATCTCGGAAGCTATCGTTCTGTCTTCGTTGTCGAATTCCATCTTGTAGATGAATTCTTCGATCTGGCCTTCCTCATAGTGCCAGAAGACAACTTTGAATCCGTCAGCAGTGACACTGCTGATCTCGAAATGTTCTTCGGTATCAGTTGCCTGCCACGAGCCTTCCCAGGCGGGTATCTCTACAGGTGCTGTGGTCTCTTCAGCCGTTGTCTCTGAAGGCGCTTCGGTTGCCGATGTCTCTGTCTCAACAACCACAGTAGTTGCTGCCGTTATCTCAGATGTCTCCTGAGGCTTGCTTCCGCATGACGTCGCCGTGAGAAGCAACGCTGCCGTTAATGTTGCTGCTATTACTTTTTTCATGTTAACTCCGCGTTTTTGATTGGACTATTATATACGCTTCTTAAGTTTTGAAAAGAGTTTCTCTAGCGCAATGACCGCAGCGACAGTCAAAACAAGCGCTATTACAAGCGTGATGATCAGCTTATTTCTGCGGTAAGTCTTCCATGTGGAAGTGAATTCTTTGGACACATAACATGAAGCGGGGTACTCCCTTACAAGCTTCTGCTGGATTGCGGCTGAATCACCATCAACAGAGATGAGTATGTGGGGATACGGTTCATCCGTCTTGTCTTCGTAATATGCATCAAGTTCCGTACGGAACTGATCCCATGTGGAAGGATCGTATTCGTAGTAAAGATATAGATCCGGCTCGACATAAACATTCTTATATATCAGTCCGTCGTAATTGAAAACAATATATTCGTACTTGTAAACATCAAGTACAGGAATATCGGAGTAGCGGGATTGATAGCCGAATTCTTCTAACATGCGCGTGTAGTAGTTGTAATGGGCTATGGTATCCGCAGGCACCGCTATGTTGAACACTTCACCTTCACGTTTTAGGCTGCTTTTCTCTGCGATTGCAACATCATTACGGACATAGATCTTTTTCACACCATCCCAGGTGCTTATGTCGGGAATGTCATCGAATGTAATTCCTCTGGTCTCATCTTCAGGAACTATGTGACTTGCAGCCAGGTATTCCGAACGCATTCTGTCCCATTTATTATTGGAGTATTCATATGAAAAATTGTATGTATAAGCATATATCGAATCAGTTTGAGGAATATATTCATCGTTTGTGCTGTCAATGAGTTTATAGACAGCGAAAATGATCAGCGCGTGATATGCCAGGATAGGTACGATTATCTGCAGTGCACCAAACAGACGGCGATGTGAACGCATATTCCTTTACCCCCTCAGGAATTTCTGATTCACTTACTATTTTAACATGAGTGTTTGTTATAATCGGAGTTAATACTTTACTTTCTATGGAGGATATTATGACAAGACTCGAATACCTTAAGTCACCAGAAATGAATCTTATCAGAAAGAACATCAATACATGCGCTATCATGGGATATGTTATAGCCGCTTTATCTTTCGCAATCAATTATTTTATGTATCAGAGCCTGTCAGGAATCTTCGATGCAGTGCTTATCGTTGTGTGCTCGCTTCTTATACAGCTCCTTCAGAGCAGAGTTGCGTCCATCATTCTCATGGTTTACGCTGTGTTAAATGTTGTCGTTGTTGTCATTCAGACAGGAAGACTTGGTGGATGGTGGATCGCCGTTGTCGGCATCTATGCAATCATCTACACATTCAAATTCCAGAAAGCCTGGAAAGAATATAAGAACGGTGGTGCAGTTGACATCAACCTGCCTCAGTAATTCATATGGAACTTAAAACTATTCCCTACAGATTTACGGTTTGCAAACTCATGTCCGTCGGTGATCTCCCGTCGGGCATTGATTTTTGCTTCACCGCAAAGACCGATGAAGAGATATCTCTCGTTTGCAAGACCGAAGACGTGCCTGAGAAAACGCTCGTAAGAGATGACGGCTGGAAAGGCTTCAGGATCGAAGGCGTTCTCGACTTCTCGCTTATCGGGATCCTGTCGAAGATATCGGCCATCCTTGCGGAAAACAAGGTCGGCATTTTCGCGGTGTCGACATATAACACCGACTATATTTTCGTTAAGGAAGAAAACTTCGACAAGGCAATAAATGCCTTAAAAGAAAACGGCTACGATATAACTGAGCTTACTTTCTCTTAACTATAACAAGCTCTTCAAACTCATCAGTCGGGACAGGCTTTGAGAAGTAATAACCCTGGAAGAGCTTGCAGCCCATGTCTGCAAGAACACCATACTGGCCCTGTGTCTCAACACCTTCAGTAAGCGATGTGATCCCCAGATCCATCGCAAGATTTATCACGTTCTTAACGATGGTATCAGCCTTCTGCTCGGCATCTGTCTTTCCTAAGAAATTCATGTCGATCTTAAGCACGTCTACGGGCAGTGACTTAAGCATGTTGAGCGAAGAATAGCCGCTGCCGAAGTCGTCCATCTCAACGATGAATCCGTGATCACGGAACTCCTGCATGATGGATACGACCTTGTCGGAATCGGTAACCATTACACTCTCGGTTATCTCAACACGGAGCTGCTTCGGATCCAGGCCGTACTCGTCAACAAGACTCTTTATGTATTCCGGAACGTCAAGATAGTAGAAATCCTTTGGCGAGATGTTGACGGAGACGAACATGTTCCATCCGCGCTTCTTCCAGTCCGAAAGGATCTCGCATGCGCAGCGCCACATATACTTATCGACTTCAACGATAAGACCGTTCTTCTCGAGCGAAGGAATAAATCTGAACGGCGCGAGGAAGCCATGTTCCTTGTGGATCCAGCGGACAAGCGCCTCGCATCCGACGATGTTTCCGTCGCTGTCTGCAATCGGCTGGAGATACGGCCTAAGATCGCGGTTTTTGATGGCATCCGCAAGCTGTGCCGTGATCTCCTGGTTCCAAAGGATCTCATTTCTTAATTTGTCGTCATATACAGCCATATGTACGGAATCGTCTTTCTCGATCGATGTAAGAGCGAGCCTTGCATTGGCAAACATCGTTGCAATATCCTTCTCCGCACGGTCGACTTCATATGCACCGGTCTGGGACTGGATAGGATAATTCGCGGAATCCTGCGTGATCTTGATGAGCGCAAGCTGACGCTCGATCGCTTCAGGATTGAATTCATCCTTCGGGATCAGGACACCGAAGTTGGCGCCGCCAAGTCGCCCGTAAAGACATCTTTTCGAGAAGGCCGCCTTCATCCTCTCGGCAAAACACTTGATCGCGTAATCGCCGAAGTCATTTCCGAAGATGTCGTTTACGACCTTAAAGCTCTTGATGTTGATGTACAGGATCATGTAATCAGTGTCCTTATGAACATCAATCGCCTGCTTGACGATCTTGTAAAGATGGTCACTGGTATAAAGGCCCGTAAGCATGTCATGCGTAGCCTCGAAAAGCTCTCTCCTGATCTTGAGCTGCTCCTTGGTAACATCACTTATCTTGAGGTAGAAGCCGGTGATCTTGCCATCCTCATTTAATACGTCGCGGTTCTCGAAAAGATAATACTTGATGCTGTCTCCGGAACCCGTCGAGTGGCGCTCAGACCAGTTGCCTCTTCTGAGTTTGATGTTAAACAGATACTCTATCTCTTCAGGTGCATTCTCGCAGTCATCTTCCTTAACGCCGATCAGGTTGCATGCAGCCTTGTTGACCCACACGCATCTGCCCTTTGGTGAGAAGATAAAACAAGCGTCTGCACCGTTCGAGACAATACCCGACAGCATCTTGTCGAGAAGTTTCAAAGGCCTGTAATGGATCGATAAATAGTAAGCAAGGATTCCTAATGCTCCGAGGCCGATCATGGAACGGTCTATGGGATTCTTAGAGAAAATAAAATATGTTTCCCACACACCGACAGCCAGGAGCGATACCAACATGATGAAGTACTTTTCCCTGTAGATGCGTGAATTGCGGAATGTAGTTATCGCAAAAGTGATAATGACTGCAAAGAACAATCCGTAGTCGACCAGTCTGTGGATATACTGGCCTGCTAAGGGCACGAGGAAGTAGAACACTTCTCCGTTAATGACATCCCAGCGGACATCAAAAGCGTGCTTTGTAACAGGATTTATAAGGAGCTGGATTGCATCGGCAATCAATACCCACTTGATCCATCCCGGAACTTTCCTGGGTTTACGCGTGCTTTTGCAATATACTTCGGTGAACTTAACCAGCTCATAAATAACAAAGTCCATTCCGACATAATAGATATAGCATCCGACGAGCGCTAACCATTTGCGCTTCGCAATAACGATTATCGCGTTGCCCAAAATAGGCGGGATAAATGCTATGTCAAGCCATGATACAGCCTTGCCAAGGCCCTTGTATTGACGGCCGGCACTAATGGCACACGTCAGCAACGTGAGTATCAAAACAATAAAAATAGCGACATAAACGTAACGCGATAGCAATGCCGGACATCTCCCAATAACAGCACTTTAACAATTATCATTCTAAAGGTCTTGTGTTAATCACTCTTCACAACTTTATTAAAAGATTTAAAACAATAACTGATTAAGCAACGGGGCTATATCTGTATAAGATATGTTTTCAATTATCCCGGATACTGGATCCGGCAATTATTGTTATAATTGCCTATTATGGAAAAAGTATTTGAATCAGAAAGAATCACATTCGTAAAAGCCACGATGGAGCTGATACCTGACTATCTTGAGATGGTCAACGATATCGAAAATGTCGCAAAGCACATCAGCGACAGATTAGAGCCCTACACCCTGGAAGAAGAAACCAAATACCTGCAGGATAAACTCGACAGCGGTGCGACCATGTATTCCATGATCGAGAAATCCACAGGAAAGTTTATCGGCAACACTGAATTCTTCGACCGCAAAGGCGATGACGCCGAATGGGGGATCGCGATCACCGGATCAATGCAGAACAAAGGTTACGGCACGGAAGCTCTCCGCCGCATGATCGATTATGGCTTTAACGACCTTGGCCTTGAGAGGATCCGCCTGGTCGTATTCGTCGCAAACGAACGTGCATTCCACGTATATCAGCAGTGCGGCTTCAAAGAATATCACCGCAACAAAGTCGATATCTTCATGGATATTCGTAAGGAAGGTGGATCCAAATGAAGATACTTGTAATCAACTGCATCGACGATTACAAATTCGCTTTCTGCAAAGGCATCTGAGATGAAGCGCAAGGTCACGCCTGAAGAGCGGGAAATACTGCTTAATAATCCTGAACTCGTAATGTTCGAACCTTATAAAGCGATGAAGACGCACCGCGCGTCGCTTGGGAAGTCACTTATCCTTCCGGGCATTACGGCGGTGATCTTTTTCGGATTTGGATTTCTGTTCCCTGACTTCATAAATGCACACCCGACTTTTTTCGCGGTGACAGGTTGCATATTGCTCGTGGTATCAGCGGGATTTCTGCCGATACTCTATTTCATTTTGGATGACCGCGCTTATAAAAAGGCGCGGGAGATGCATTACGGCAATTATCTTAAGATGCTGCTTCCACAAGATCTTGAATGCAACACTGCGCTCATTACAAGCGTTGTTTATGAGAAGGCAGAGGGCAGCTGGATAATCGACGGCGAAGAAAGTTTCTTCGGTTACTGCAGCATGGTGAACATTTCCAGGTTCGAGCCGCAGACCGAAGTGGCGGTCATCTATGACGGCAAAGGATTTCTCGCTATCGTTAAACGCGATCCCCGCACAGAGAGTTTCTTTGAAAAGGAAGTCCTCTAAAAAGGCTCAGATCGGCCGTTTTAGAGAACACCCCTTACATATTCACTTCGACATCAGCAACCGACTCTGCAAACGTGCGGTCGTGCTCGACGAAGAGCATCGTGACGTTGTTATCCTTCACCAGGCGCTCGATCTCCTGACGCAAATAAACGTCGATGTAATTAAGCGGCTCGTCCCACAGATAGAGATCGGCATGCTCGCACAAAGAAAGAGCGATCATGACAAACTTTTTCTGGCCGAGGGACAGTGCTGATACATCCCTGTAGAGCATCTCTTTTGTAAATCCCATCTTGATCAGGATCGTCGAGAATATCGTCTTATCGCACCCGCGTTCGGCTGCAATGTCATAGAGTGTTCCATTGAGAGAAGATGTGTCCTGGCCGACATATGAGATCTTAAGACCCGGTGCAATGTAGATGTCGCCTTCTGCAGTTATTCCCTCGTCTTCACCCAAGCCCGCCAGATACTTTATGAGTGTGCTCTTGCCACATCCGTTCCTGCCCTGAAGCGATATCTTGCTGCCGCGCTCGACCGTGAGATCAAAGCCTTCGACAACAGGTTCGCCGTAACGCATCAGTGTCACGTTCTTCAATATCACAGGTGTTTTATTGTGATGCTCGGTACCCGTTATCTTAAGTTTTTCAGAGCGCTCGAGATCTTTTAAAAGTCCCTGCTTTTCTTCAAGCTTGCGCTCGTTTCTTCTCTCAAGATTCTTGGCAGCAGACATGAGTTTTCTCGCCTTCTCTGCTTCGTACGCTCTTCTGAAATGATCTTCCGCAACTTTGGAAGGTGCCTTGCTTCGGTTCTTATATCCTTCAGCTTTGGACGACCACTGCGCGTTTTTCTTCATGGCGGCATCGATGGAACTCATCTCTTTTTTGAGCTGGTCATTTCTTGCACGCTCATTTTCCATGCGCTGTTCATTGTTCTCCCACCACACCGAATAAGTCGCTGAGACAAGTTCAAGCCCGGTCTTCGAGATGACCAGCGTATGGTCGGTGCAGCGGTCAAGGAAAGCACGGTCGTGCGATATCAGGATGAAGCCGTCCTTGGTCGACAGATAGTCTGCTACGGCTTCTCTTCCCTGTCTGTCGAGGTGGTTCGTGGGCTCGTCTATGAGAGGATAGATGCCGTCTGCTGCAAAGAGATTTGCAAGCATCAGCTTGGTCCTCTCACCGCCTGATAAAGTCTCCATCGGACGCCACATGATGTCGGGATCTGCGCCCATGAGGTTTAATTCCTTGCGCACTCTCCAGTCCTCATTTTCGGGCAGTTCGTCCATCGGAAAAAGTATCGTCTCCGGCACGCCCGTGATGGTGCCGCCGTATGGAAGTTCACCTCTCAGGAGCTTGAAGAAAGTGGTCTTGCCCCTGCCGTTGCGGCCCGCAAGAGCGAGCTTCCATGAAGTATCTAGAGTAATGGTGACGTCGTCAAACAAAGTCTTTTCAGACCCGTCGTATCCGAATGTTAAATTGTTAATGTTAATCACTGGCATAATGATTCTCCTTTCGAAAATCCTCTGCCGGATAAATCAAAAGCCGCGACACAAAGTCCCGGCCGCGGCTAATAAAATTGCAAATATAAATGAACACACAAAAATAGACTTATCCGCGAGGCGTTATATAAAACTTCAGCAGATGGTCTTTCTCATTGGTGTTCCTCCGTCTTTAAGAATTCTGCCGAGATAATACAGCATGCAAAATCCTTCGTCAAGCACATTCATGTAATCTTTTCGTCATGTGATTCACTCAGTTTTCACTCATCCTTCACCCAGCCTTCACGCATATTCACATGCCTCGCCGTGTTACACTACGTGTGGCAAATAGGAAGCGCTGATCTCATCAGATCGTTGTACTGGCGTCATATCAGCGCTTCCCCAAATGCCGGTAAATCCCCCTTACAAATTGTTTTCGAAGGCATCGTAAACCACGGGATATTAACCCGCGTGAATAAGTCTGATAAAATATCAGATGGTGGCTTCACCACGGAATAAGGTTATATCTGTACGAAGGGGGGAACAGATATGGATAGCAACATATTGAACGAGAGCGCTGCACGTCAGAGAGAAGCATACCTGAAGATGTCTCCTGAAGAGCAGAAGGATTATCTTGCAATCAAATACGGAAATGCCCCGGCTACACCACCGACACCCGTCGGAAATGGGGCAAACATCATTCCTCCGGCACCCACACCCGTTGTAAACGGCACGACATCAACTGACAACAAGTGTCCTTCATGCGGTGCGACACTGGCATTCGATCCTGCAACAGGCGGACTTGTATGTAACTTCTGCGGAGCTTCGGTAGCACTCAACACCATGCCCGCAGCACCCGGAATCGGATACACGCTTGAAGACCTGAACTATACGGCAGGCCAGCACTATCTGCGCATGGTAAACAAGCTCATCGTTTGCGGCACATGCGGCGGTACTTTCGTTGCTGACCAGAGTGCAATGTCTGGCCTCTGCCCTTATTGCGGATCCAATTCGATCACTGAGACAACCAGCAGCGGAATGCTCGAACCTACAGGTGTCATTCCCTTCAGGATCAGCAAGGAACAGGCCCAGGCCATGTTCAAAGACTGGGTCGTCAAAAGAAAAATGGCGCCGATGGATATCGCCAAGAATGCGGAGATCACAGACCTTACCGGCGTATACGTTCCTTACTGGATCTTCGACTGCGACACTTATGCCCCCTATTCGGGAAAGTTCGGTGTAGATTACGGCAGCGGCGACGACCGTTATACCAAGTGGCACAAGTCTACCGGTGTATGCAAGCTCCCTATAAGGAACCTGACCATAATAGCTACAAGCCGTCTTGAGAATGATTCATTCTGGAAGGGTGTCTCAAATTTTGACCTCAACTTCATGAAGAGATACGATCCGAATCTTCTCGCCGGTTTCTGGTCCGAGAGTTATACAATAGACGGTCAGGCTGCCTGGAATACGGCTATGGACAAGATCTACAACAGGATCCAGAACCAGATCAAGGCAATGGAAGGCGCCGATCACGTATCTAAACTGGAATTCAAACCGGAAGCTTCCAACATCCGTGCAAAATACGTTCTCGCGCCCATCTGGATCACTTCTTTCGATTACCATGGAACGTCCTACCGTGTCCTCGTCAACGGACAGACAGGAAGTATCGCAGGCACATGGCCGAAGTCTTTCAAGAAGTTCTTCATGATCCTGGGAATCATCGCAGGTGCTGTCATTGGTTCGCGCATATTGCTGTTCTTCTTCCAATGGCTGTTAAATCAGATCAATACGGGATTCGGAATTTAAACTTATCAGCGTTCGATATTTACGATGCGCATGTAGCGGCTTAACGCATACTCACCGTCGTGACATTCACCCGGGAAATATGCGCTCATGTCTTCGGGCTTTGTTACCCTGATAAGACCGCACTTAGTGAACAGTTCTTCAATACCATTCCTGTCTTCAGGAGGGCAGATAAGTCCTGCCGTCTGGAGATGGTATCTGCTCGCATAAAGAGTCTTTCCGATGTCTGCTTTAGCAAGCGGCTTTACGAGGACGTTGCACATCATGGGAGACAATTCGAGCGTGCTGTCTTCTTTAATTATCACGCTGCAGCCTTTGCCTCTTAATACGTTGTCATGCCTTTCTTCCTCGCCGAGATAACTCTTTAATCTCTGAGTATATGAGACCAGTGTATCCCTTGCGCGGATGCCTATCTCCTGCGTTGCATTGCGGTTTACGGCAGCCTCAAGAACAGGCAGGAATTTAGAAGCAAAACTCTTCACTTCATTCATGTCATTGGTGTCGATATATATGACCTGGCAGCTGCTGCAAAGAAGCTGTTTTGTCGTTGCTATGTGCTTGGCAAGACCTTCGAGTTCTTTATCAGCGCTGCTCACTTCGTCGAGCTTTGAGATGTAGCAGAAACCGAGCTTTTGTCCCCACTCGATGATCTTCGCGCCTGTAGGTGCAAGACCTCTCACCGCCTCGATCGCCATGTCACTTCCCCAGACGCTTATCGCGTTGCTGAGTTCTGCCATCTTGCGCATGCCCTGTATGTCTGTCGATGCGGTATCGAAAACATAGATATAATCCTTCAGTTCAGGCCTGTATTCGATGAGCTGCATTATGAGTTTCAAGGATAACCCGTTGTCAGCCGACGGAAGCTTCAGGATATTGATGTTGCCTGTCATGAGACCTTCTGCAAGAGAATATGCAGGAAGAAAATCCATGTTGCCTGCCGAGATGTGGAACAGCACTCCCAGAGGCATTTTCTTTACCTTGATCTGCGAAAAACCCTCTATCTTATCAGTGACATATTCTTCAGTATTTCCAAGTTCGGTCTCAAGTTTTTTATGCAGGTGTTCTTTGGATAAAAGTGCTTCTGCCTGGATCTTATACGTGTCGACCGTATCCTTAGGAAAGACCTCCAGAAGATCGTCAAACTTTCCTTTCAAAAGATCGGCGCGGAGCTGCTCTACCGCATCGATAACTACCTCAGGAGACAACTGCTGTTTGGACAATATCTCAGGGATCTTATTTTCGAGTTCGGTAAGGAGGCGGTCCTGCTCGGAACTCTCATAAGTTTTACCGTCGAAAAGGATCATACCTTCACCCCCTTGAGAATATCCGCAGCGCCTGCCGCACATGTCTTGATGTCATCGGGAGCTACGCGTCCAACGATCTCCAGATAAGGCGACTTAACGCCGCACGGACAGTTCGACCCGTCGTGGAGGATGCCCAGATCATCGGTCATTACGGACAATATCGGGGTGGCTTTGCAAAGCGGTGATATAAGATTTACAAGTCCCGTTTTCTCCATGCCGATTGGCTCTAATGTATCCGGATCTCTAATGACGATCTTGCTGTAAACGGGCACGTGGAAATGATGGTGCGAACAGTCCGTGTAAAGTATCGGATGCTCTACCGCACCGAAAAACTCCACGATGTTTTCCTCATCGATATCGAGGGTTTTCTTTGCAAGTTTATAAAACGTTTCCTTGTCTGCAGCCTCCTGGTAGAACTGCTTCCATCCGCCTCCGAGCATGACCTTTGAGCCCTTGGGAAGCTTAAATGAGAGGCCTCTTTCTTCGAGTAGTCTGAACAGGAAAAACGTGTATGAAGGAAAGCCCATGAAGCGCACGGGAGCCTTGCCCTTCTCGTATTTTTTGAGTGCTTCAACGATGCTCTCAAAATCAGGTTTGTATCCGTCAGGCGTATGCTTCAGGATAAACTTGCGGCTTAATGCGGGAGCCAGGAAAGTAGTAAGATATGCCGTCTTTGCGACCGCTGTTTTATTCGACCTGTGCGGCTTATATCCCATGACGATGTAGCGGCAGGGCTTTGCGGTCATGATGCCGTGATATCTCGTGACTCTTATGGACATCTTCAATGCCGACCACAGATCGCCGAAAGCAAATCTGATATGACTCATCTTTCCGCTCGTGCCGGACGAAGTCGCCATTATCATATAACTTCCCGACCTGAAATCATGCTGCTTCATCAGCATGGTCGGAATGAACGGGATGTCTTCTGCGCTCTTAATGTCTTCTGAAGAATGGATGTTAAGACCTTCGCAGATCTTTTTGTAGTCATCGCAGTGCGTGATCAGGTAGTCAAAGTTTTCTTTGCACGCGTCAATAAACAACTGCTGTTTAGTGCAGTCATACGGGTCCTTGCTCGAAAACAGTTTTCTGCGAAGCCGCATAAATTTCTCCCCATATCATTGAGCCGCTGCCAACATGTTAATTATAACAAATGTGGTGTGATAAAGCGCCGCGTGAAAAATGCGGGTTGCGGCGGTAAGAATCAGGCAAGAGTACGGGGACTGCCATACTGGCAGCCGTATTTTCAGTCAGAAAACAAATAAAAATACGGCAGTCGATACGGCTATAGCCACATTACTTGCCGTATTAGAATTAAAAATCCGGCCAGGAGGCGCAATTGCGACACGAGTCATAACAAAAGTTCCGTCTTTTGTTCCGTCTATAGACTGAACTTTTGACTGAACTATCGAGCATATTTGCTCGAAAAGTACGGCTTTAGCCTGATTTTTAATAATTGAATTCAGATCAGGGCGTGTACTGCCACACCGAAAACCGCTGCGGCACCTTGTGGATATAAAGCCCGCGTGCGGAATGTAACTCTTGGCGCCTTAATAGATCCCACCCCGGTCTTTCATTCAGATAGTAGCCGCTCTGGCCGTCGGCATAGTAGTAAAACTTTACGGGATGTGTAAGCGTCATTTCGAGAAGATTTACAAAGCCTTTGAACACGTCGCTCTCCATCGGACGATACATGAAGAGCACCGTGTAGTCGTTGTAATCCAGGCCGAAAGCATCGCCTTCCACGATCTCAATATTGCGGTATCTTTTCGTCCAGCGGTCTGCGACAGATGCTACCTCGGGATTTATCTCAATGCCCGTTAATTTGCACGGAACGCCTTTGCCGACAAGATAAGCAAGGACACGGCCTTTTCCGCAGCCGATGTCGATAAACGAATCGTCTGATGAGAGTCTCAGATCTTGCAAAACGACATCAAGCCCTTTGTATGGCGCTGACTGACAGCCTGTCGCACCTACTTCTTTGTCAAAAGGTGACGGAACAAATACGCCGAGTTTCTCGCCGCATGTCTTAAGGTCACGCTTGTTGTCGAGCGCGCATGAGATCTTGTTAGATAATGCTATAAACGGATTAGCCACCTCAGAGCCACTTCTTCTTTTTGAAGAACAGGAGACTTCCGATAACGATGGCAACACTGACTGCGATCACTACGGGGTAGCTCCATTGCCAGTTAAGCTCGGGCATGACACGGAAGTTCATTCCATACCAGCCTGCGATGAGAGTAAGCGGCATGAAGATTGTCGTAACGACAGTGAGCACCGTCATGATGCGGTTCTGCTTGATGTCGAGCTGTGCCTTATAAAGGTCTCTAAGCTGCATCGTGTAATCACGTAATGAAGAAGCCGTATCGTGAAGTCTTGCAGCGCGGTCGATGAATAATCTGAAATATCTTAAATTCTCAACCTCAAAGAATCCGTTCTCGTTTTCCTGGAGTTCTGCAGCAAGATCCATAAGCTGGTCGTAGTGGATGCGCAGGTAACGGATGTCGTTTCTGATATCGTTCAGACGTCCTGACGGCAGATCCTCGTCGCCGTCTATGATCGCCTGTTCCATTGAATCAAGTTCAGTCTCATAGTTTTCCATGAGCCTCAAGTCGTCTTTGACTATCTGGTCCAGGAAGTCATAAAGGAATCTCTCAAGGCTCGGGATCTTCCACTTCTTGGTATGGCGGACGCCGTTGATGATCTTCTCTGCGGTGCCTGTGTCATCAATGAAAACTATTCCCTTTTCGTCCATTGCAAAAGCGAATTTCATGTCATCTGCAGAAGGGTTATTTCTGTCGGGAATGGCAAATGTACCTGTAAGAGAATCGTAGTTGACTTCTGCCTTGGTAAGAAAGATATCATCCATACCGAAATCGATATCGATACCCATCTCGAAAGTATCTTTGGTCTTCTGCCACTCTTCAGAATTCATGACTGCGACAAACTGGCTTTTCGCGCCCTTCAGATCTTCGCGCGACACAGCTCTCAACGAATCTTCAATCAGGAAATACACTGTAAGGTCACCTCTCCGTTAAAATCAGATCAGGTCATATTTTACCAAAACTTGCCGTTATTAGATATTAAGTTCAGCCCTCGCCTTAAGGCCTTTGTTCATTATATCGTCGTCTATCACCGCGAAAATGATATCGATCTCATAATCGCCGTTCGCTTCGATAAAATCGTGACACGCCTGAAGCGCTTTCCGCCAGGCCTGATCCTGCGGATAACCGTAGATGCCTGCCGAGATCAGCGGGAAAGCTATGGAGTGCAGACCATTTTCTTTTGCCAAGGTAAGTGCCTGTTTATATGCACTGTAAAGGAGCTTGGGTTCGTTATCGTAGCCGCCGCGCCAGATGGGGCCGACCGCATGGATGACGTGTTTGGCAGGGAGCTTAAATCCGGGAGTTATAACTGCATTGCCCGTATTGCAATGGCCGATCTCATTGCATGCCGCCTGAAGTTCTCTCTGACCTGCAGCGTCGAATATCACGCCGCATACTCCACCGCCATGCTGAAGGGCTGTATTGGCTGCATTTACAATGGCATCAACTTCAAGTTCAATAATGCTTACCTTTTGTATATCGATGCTGCTCATGATCTTTCCTCCTTTAGCGTTTTTTATTATTATAGCCGTTCTGCAATTGTTTGAGGCAAAAACCTGTTCAACTAAAAAGGGTGCCATGAGGCACCCCATAGATCAGATCATGTTCTTGTATATCTTCGTGCAGTCATCTTCATTGAGAGTGACAAAGCCTGATATCGTGCCGTCGCGCCCGTCGCCGTAACAGAGGTTTTTGACGAGCGTCGGGATATCCTCTTCTTTTCCGCCGAGCTCACCCAGTGTGGAAGGCATGCCGATTGAGATCAGGAAAGACTTGAAAGTTTCGATTCCTTCTTCTGCCGTATCGACACCCCAGACGCGGTTTGCAACCTGTGTGAAGCGTGCAACGTCGTGATCCATGACATACTTGAAAACAGCGGGCATTGTTACTGCGAGTCCTGCACCGTGAGCGCAGTCGTAGAGAGCTGATAACTCATGCTCGATGTTGTGGCTGTTCCAGTCCTGTGAACGGCCGACACCGCATGAGTTTGTATGTGCCATTGTGCCTGCCCACATGATGTTTGCTCTTGCTTCATAGTTGTTGGGATCAGCGATAACCTTGGGGCCTTCGTTCTTCATGGTGATGAGAAGAGCTTCGATCAAACGGTCGGTTACTTCAACGTCTTTAGAGTTTGTAAGATAACGCTCATAGAGGTGAGCCATGATGTCCGTGATGCCGCATGCTGTCTGGTAAGGAGGAAGCGTCTCAGTAAGTTCAGGATTAAGGATGCTGAACTTAGGCCTTATGCCCTCGCCGCTCGCGCCTCTTTTGAACATGCCCTCTTCTTTTGTGATTACGGAATCGCCGGAACCTTCGCTGCCTGCAGCGGCGATAGTAAGAACCGTACCTACGGGCAGTGCCTTGAGAATGGGCTTGCCGCAGTAAAAGTCCCAGAAATCGCCTTCGTAAACAGCGCCTGCGGCAATGGCCTTGGATGAATCGATCGCGCTTCCGCCGCCTACTGCAAGGATAAAGTCGATGCCGTTTCTTCTTACGAGATCGATACCTTCATATACGAGTCCGCTTCTCGGATTGGGCTTAACGCCGCCGAGTTCGACATAATCAAGATCTTCAGCCTCAAGAGAAGCTTTTACACGGTCTAAAAGACCTGAACGGACAACGCTTCCGCCGCCGTAATGGATGAGGACACGGCTTCCGCCAAATGCCTTGATGAGCTTTCCTGCTTCATTCTCTGTGCCCTTGCCGAATACGAATTTCGTAGGTGAATAGAAGGTAAAATTTTCCATGCGTATCTCCTTTGCTTAATTAATTGAATTAGCTTTTGCGACCGCGTCTTCAAGACTCATTTCGGAGAACTCCTGTGCGCGGAATATCTGACCGTTTACATCGTTATCTACAAATGCTCCGACGACTACACCGGGGATCGCACTCTCGGGTGCATTGGGGGCATTGGGGCCGCCGAGGTCCGTCCTGCACCAGCCCGGATCGGTAAGGTTCATTGTTACACCTGTTCCGCCAAGTCTCGAAGCCATGTCTTTAGTGATCTTATCAAGTGCTGCCTTCGCTGCCGAATATCCTGCCTGCTCAGGTTCTTTATCAATGCCGCTCGTAGTGTTTACGATGCGGCCGAAACCCTTTTCGAGCATCCCGGGAAGATAGTGATAGCAGATCATCGCAGGAGCGATCGTGTTGACATTGAAACTGACCGTGAAATCTTCCGGAGGTGTCACACAATACTCAGGTCTGTATGCAATCTGAAGACCTGCATTGTTGAGAACAACTTCAATATCGACACCGAGTGCGTCAATGTCAGAGAGCATCTTCATTACCGACGGGATATCATTAAGATCAGCTTCAAAGGAATGACACTTAACGCCCAATGCCTTAACTTCCTCTTCGAGAGATAAAGTGTGATCCACGCTTCTTGATTGCAGGATGAGATTGCAGCCCTGCTCTACCATGAGCTTTGCGGCAAGTCTTCCGAGGCCGCGTGAAGCACCTGTTATCAGGACCCATTTTCCCTTGAGATCGAGCATAAAAACACCTCGCTGAAAGTTTTATCTGATGGTTCCATTTTATCAACAACAGCGGGGCGAAATATTCAATTTATCTTTGGTTTTTATTAATGTTTTGATGTTATTGCGCAGTTAATGCCTTCAACGCCATCTTGCGCTCGTACATCCTCTTATCGGCACGGATAAATACTTCAGTGTAGCTTTCGTCTATCTCGGGATCGAAAACAGCCATTCCGCTGGAAACTATGAGACTGTCTTTGCCGACATTCTCATCGATCTTCTTATCAAATTGTGTCTGCAGATAAACCCTGTTATCAAAATCACTTCCGGTGAGGATTACAACGAATTCATCGCCGCCGATCCTGTAAACAGGACTGTGTTTATAATGCTCGCAAATTAGTCCGCAGGCTTTCTTCAGATATTCGTCGCCTGCTTCGTGGCCCATGGTATCGTTAATGACCTTCAGACCGTTAAGGTCAAATACGACCAGTCCGTATCCTTCAAAACTGTGATCATTAGCCTGCTTTTCAAGTTCCGTCAATGATTCAAGATAAGCCAGCTTGTTCTTGACTCCGGTAAGACCGTCTCTGTAAGCCTTCTTCGAGGCATTCTCCATCTCGCGTTTGTGCACGATATCTTTTTCCCTATAAATAAAGGAATGGATAGTACATGTCGCAAAAAGGCATCCCAGTGCATACAAAGGCATGAAGGGGAACAGCGTCTGCAGAGCAATAAAGACCGCCATTATGATGGCTGAGCAGCCTACTGTCCTGTAATGAGCTTTATTGATCCCTTCGCTTTTTGCCGATTCAGCAAAAGCCTGGATTGCTGTCCCTAAGAACATTACCATCTGCATAAGCAAAGCGATATATCTTGCGGGAAGTGCCACATACTCTTTCTCTGCGGTAAAAGTAAATACGATCGGCACAAACAGATTAACGGTAAGGATTGCCATTTCAAAACCGAAAATGAACCATCCGCCAAAAACAAATAATTTAGTCCGCTTGCCTTTGTTCTCAATAAACACAACCACAGCCTTTGTCCAGAATAATACGGACAGAACCATCGAGGAGAACACCAGGATAGTATCAATATATGCAGCCACTACCCATCTTTTTTCATATAGCAGTCCCCACATAGCATCTACAAAGAAATATGCGATAAGGGCAATCAAAAACTGGCGGTACTTATTACGGAGTTCATTAGGAAATGAACTCTTTCCATTGCCCAGCACCTCGAAATTAACGAGGACAAGGATAATTATAGATATTATTCCTATACTGGCGTAATACATGATCCTTCCCGCACTTCCTTTTATAATGTTTTGATTATAAAATCGGGAGGTCGAAATTGTAATAAGAATTTGAGATTGTTTACCGATTATTTATAAGCGTGAAACCTTATATTTATTTTTTCAGGTACCCATCATTTCCTTCTTATAGGGGTTATCATCTGTCGCATCAAAACCCGGAAGCAGGTATTCTTCCTTCATGTACTCGTGCACATCCAGGTCAAGGAAATAGTTGCAGAACACGATCGCGCAGTAGGTGATCTTAGTGTTGCCATCCTTGTTTTCGGGGATCATGGCATAGACAAAACCGTTGTATTCATCGGAATCCATCGCAACGATATCGTAGCCTTCAGGCTCGCCCGTAACGGTATAGATGCCCTCGTATTCCTCAATGCCGATCGCCTCAAGCCTTGCCATTTCCTCATCGTAGGCGTCGCCGTAATCGAGCGTCATGTAGACAAGATACTGCGGATCCCAAGGGTTGTAGTAAGTGATCTGGAAATCATCTGCGGGAACATCGATCGTCTCCGGGAAGATATCGAAGATCGGCTGCTTGCCCATGGTGTATTCACTGTTGGGTTTGCCGTCATGGATATACGTGTTGTAATCCGAAATATCGTTTGTGGTTTTGATCTTTGCGCTGTAGAACATAGCGGCAAACATGCCGAGCAGCAAAAAGCCCACGACTATGTAATGCGTCACCACAGAGAGCAGAACGATAATGGTCACTCTTATGGCTATTACAAGTTTTCTGTGTTTGGAGATCCTCTTAAGAATGCCGGTCACATATAAGGTGATTATCGACATCGCAACAAATGCCAGGAATGTCATTAAGATCGCCGATGATCTCTTTAAGTCGGGATTATTAATGTCATATGCGATTATCTGAAGCACGAGTGCTATCAGCGTCACGCATACACCGGCAATTCCGGCTATCTGGACACCCCTTAACAAACGTCCCTTTTCATTGCCTGCATAGACCGCCATCTTCTCGGCGACCTCTTTTGTCTCTTTATCCATCATCTCGCTTTTCCTTTCCCCGTCTATGATCTCCCTTACATCGACATCATAAAAATCGGCAATCTCGACCAGCAGTGAGATGTCCGGAAGATTTGTTCCGGTCTCCCATCTTGAGACTGATCTGTTGCTGACATTGAACTGCTTTGCCAGCTGCTCCTGAGTAAGTCCTTTTTCATTACGCAAAGACTTAAGGAACTGTCCTGTTTTCTTCTGATCCAAAGTTCGGGCCTCCTTCCGGATAGAGTCAGGATATGACAATCCTCTCAAAATTAACACGACACAAAGCGGGAATTGCCGTGTTTTCGGGGTTTAGACACGGTGTGTCCGTCTTAAAAATGCTTAAATCTGTTCCCTGTCGGCTTGCCGTGACCATAGTAAATGGTTCTCTCACCGAGCCCGTCGATCTTCCCAGCACTCTTCCTGATCGCATCAAGATCGTTATAAAGATGTCCCGTCGCGGGGCTGATCCAGTTATCAAGTTCGTCGCCGACGATGAGATATTTTCCTTCGACATCGACACCGACCGATCCTTTTGTGTGACCGGGAAGTCCGATTATCTTTGCGTCAAATCCATATGCCGACAGATCGTCGCCGTCCTTGATGAAAATGAGATTGTCGGGTTTCTCGACTTTTGTCTTTCTCAATACCTTAAGTGATGTGCCGAGCACGACTTTGCCGACGATGCCGTACGATTCCATCGGCTGTTTGTCGAAGCTCTCAAAAAGCTCGACATCCGCCTCATGACATGCCACCGGAATGCCAAAATGCTTCGACAGTTTCGCAGCGTTTTCGGCGTGATCGAAATGCGTATGCGTCAGAACGATCAGCTTCATGTTGTACTTGCTGCATTCTTCCAAAACCTTGTCGTAACTTACCGCACTACCGGTATCAACAAGGAACGCGTCTTTCCCGTTTGAGACTAAATAACAGTTGTCTGTTTTACACTTAATTCTTGTTACCGTGCTCATGATCCATATCCCCTTTTAATATTCTGTCTTATGTTATCACATCGGGAGGATAGCACGATCTCTTAACCTGGTGAAGTAGCATGACCGATGTGCAATTGTTACCCCAAAAAACAGCCGACAATTGCACAATATCGCCATTTTTATGCAACTGTTGCCCCTAAAAACAGCCGACAATTGCACAATATCGTCTTTTTATGCAATTGTTACCCCTAAATTTGATCAACAATTGCAAAGAGGATGCCTCGTTGTCTTGAGACATCCTCTTATGTAAGTTTTCGAAAAGATCAAAGATCAGTCGTCAACAGACTTATCTGTAGCCTTGGCATAGATTGCTTCGACTTCCTTGCCCGGAGCCTTTGTTGCGAGTGTAACTACGACTGCAATGATGAGGCCTGCAATGAAGCCGGGAACGATCTCGTAAACGCCTGTGTCGGAGATGACCGCAGGTCTGATCGTGCTCGTGAAGAGAAGGAGCCATGTGATATCTGCAACAGCGCCGCCGATGATTCCTGCAACTGCACCTGCGTAATTAAAGCGCTTCCAGAACAGTGAGAGGATAACGACAGGTCCGAAGGATGCACCAAAGAGACCCCATGCGTTCTCAACCATGTTCATGATGTCTGCGGCCCAGGACTGTGAGTCATCAAGGCCCTGACGTGCGATGAAGAAAGCAACGACTGCAACAACAAGAACTACGATACGGCCGACCCAGAGCATCTCCTGGTCGGAAGCGTTGTTCTTGCGGAGGAGCGGCTTATAGATGTCGCTCGTAAATGCGGAAGAAGCAACGAGGAGCTGGGAGTCAGCAGTGGACATTGCAGCGGCAATGATCGCGGAAAGAAGGATTCCTGCGATGAAGCCGGGGAAGATCCTGCTTACGATCTCGATGAAGATGTTCTTACGATCATTAGGAAGGAGAAGTTCTGCAAGAGATGATCCGTCACCCAAGATGAAGGTTCTTCCGAGATAAGCGATAACTGCTGCAGCGCCGAGAGTAAGAACTACCCAGATGATGGCAACAGTAGCTGACTTCTTGATCTGAGAAGGCTTCTCGATAGACATGAAACGTACGAGAATGTGAGGCATACCGAAGTAGCCAAGGCCCCAACCGAGACCTGTTACGATCTCCTGCCAGGGAGCAACGAAAGGATTTGTGCCGAATGCGGCAACTTCATCGCCGGCTGCGTTTGTGAAAGCATTATAGTAAACGGGATCGAAATCGCCGACAGCCTTCATGACGATCGGAACTGCAAGGAGTGCGATGAGCATCATGATGCCCTGGAAAAAGTCAGTCCAGCATACAGCCTTGTAACCGCCAAGGAATGTATAGATGAGGATCAATACTGCGAAGATGATCATTGCGAGGTGCGGATTGTCAGCAAGTGTCGGAATGACAGATGTGAAAACTGCTGTGCCTGCAACGAAGCCGGATGCAACATAAACCGTGAAGCTGATGAGGAAGATGATAGCGCATACGACCTTCAGCACGGGGCTCTGGCTTGCAAATCTGTTTGTGAGGTACTGAGGGAGAGTGATCGAGTCACCTGATGCCTTTGAGAAACGGCGGAGTCTTGTGGCAACGAAGATCCAGTTGCCGGCCGTACCAAGTGCAAGACCTATTCCGATCCAAACCTGTCCCATACCGAACGCGAAAAGCGAACCCGGGAAACCCATCAACAGCCAGCCGCTCATGTCCGATGCCTGCGCGCTCATCGCAGTAACGAAAGGACCCATGTGACGGCCGCCGAGGAAATACTCTTTCTCGTCGCTGCCCTTGCTCTTGAAGAAGAAGAAAATACCGATGCCAAGGACAACCACGAAATAGAGTATGAAAGCAATTAACTTGTCCATAACATACTCCTTTGGAATTAAATAACGTTCGTATTATAACAGAATAATTCTTTTATTGACTAAAGAGCGCCCGCATTGATTTAAGAAATATTTAAGGAATGTGTAAGAGTTATCTCAAGATTTACTCCCCTGCAGACTGTAAAGTATGGTCAGAAAAATCAAAAAGGCGGTCTGGCTTAAAATGGAAAAGACAAAGAATAATTACGGTAAGTTTCTTCTGCTCTGGGCAGGCGAACTGATCTCATCAATAGGCGGAGGTCTCACGAGCTTCGGCCTCGGTCTTTATATTTTCCAGAAGACGGGAAGCGCTGCAGACATGGCGATGCTCACACTCCTGGGCTTCCTTCCCGCACTTGTCCTCAAGATTCCCGCAGGCGTTCTTGCTGACCGCTATGACAGACGTCTTCTCATGATGATCGGCGACGGTCTTTCAGGCCTGGGCGTTCTTTTCATTCTCATTTGCATGCTCACAGGAGAAGCCGCGCTTTGGCAGATCTATCTCGGAACCACCATAAGCTCGGTCTTCTCCGCTCTCCTCGAACCCTCGTACACTGCAACCATCACTGACCTTCTCACAAAGGAACAGTATTCAAAGGCTAACGGTCTTGTATCGATGGCAGGTTCTGCAAGATATCTCTTCTCACCCGTGATCGCAGGATTCCTTCTTGCGGCAAGCGACATCAAGCTGATACTCATAATAGACATCTGCACATTCTTCCTTACAGTCGTTGCTGCTGCAGTCGTAAGAAGCTCTATCAAGACAAGCAAGCCTTCCAATCCCGAACCGTTCTTTAAGAGCATGAAGGAAGGATGGCAGGCAGTATCCGGCAACAAGGGCCTTCTTATTCTCGTCATTGTATCTTCCCTGATATGTCTCTTCATGGGCGTGTTCCAGGTTTTGGGTGAGCCCTTCGTGCTCTCTTTTGCAGACTCGAAAACACTCGGAATCGTTGAGACGGCGGCAGCATCAGGAATGCTCGTTACAAGCATTATCTTAGGCATCAAGGGAATCAAGAAGAACTTCGCAAGAGTACTTGGAATAGGCCTTGCAGTATCAGGCGTCGGCATGGCATTGTTTGCGGTAACAAGAAATGTCTACATCATCTGCGCATTCGGGTTCCTGTTTTTCGCAGCGCTGCCTTTTGCAAATAACTGCCTCGACTATCTCGTCAGGATCAACATCGCACCTGAGCTTCAGGGCAGAGCGTGGGCCTTTCTGGGATTCATCTCACAGCTCGGTTATGTAGTGGCTTACGGATTAAGCGGAGTTGCTGCCGATGCAATAGGAAAGCTCACCGGCGAAGGTGTCGGAACCGGTTCTTCAATTACGATAATCGGATCGGGAATCTGCCTCGTGATCGTTGCGCTGGTCATGCTCGGTATCAGGAAGATTCAAGAACTCGAAAAGGCTGATACGGCCGAAGAGTCCGCCCAAGAAGCATCCCAAGAGCCCGTTTTATCTTGAAAGGATCCTCTTTATCAGATCGCGCATGGCAGGATCCCTCCAATAAAACAGGAAGAATACAAGGTTTGGAAAGACCGCGCAGATCAGGACTTTGAGGCCAAAGCCGACATATATATTCGGCAGCCTTACCGCTCCGCAGATGAAATAACATGCTGAGCAAAGGACGGCAAAGATAAGCGCATTAAGAATGTAGTTCGTGAAATACTTTCTTGGAGAGCATTTGAAATACTTTCTGAACAGGATCAGGGGCTCCTTCCACCATGCATATACCATTCGTGATATGACGGTGGCGACAAGGACTCCTGTCATTCCCCAGAAGTATCCCAAAAGAATCGACAGGACCAGATTAACAACAGCTGTAACGGCAGATATGTGACGTGTCTCACGGAACATTCCGACCGTTTCCCTGAATGCCCATACGGGCTGTCTGATGTTGCTTGTGTAAAAGTTCAGAACAATGGCACCGACTGTTACAAGTGAAATCACATATTCCGGTCCGAAAGACAGTTCAACGAAATCTTGGAACAGGCACATGAAACTGACCGAGCAGAAAGCCGTCAGCCAGAAATTGGCTTTTTCCATTGTCCAGTAAACTTCGACCTTTTTCTCATCGGTCGTATCCTTGCTTGCGATCATGTTTCCGAGACTTGCCTTGATGCTCGTGAATACGATCGTAAGTATTGAAGTGATTGCCACTATCATCATCTGATAGTTGGAATAATGTCCTACGAGGATCGTTCCGGCAAACAAAGATATCAGAATGCTGTCGGTGTTATTCTGGATCGTTCCGCAAAGCCTGTACAAAAACAGATCGAAAACATTTTTCCTGATCTCTTTTTTGTCGTTGTCAGACAGTTTCTCTGCAGGAGCTTTGAGATAAGGATAATGTTTTCCTGCTGCGATATTCTGGACGATATTGCTGACTATACCAGTAACGGTTCCGCCAATAAGGTAAACGATATAATTCCTGAACATGAAAAGAAGTATGGTCTGGACGGCAAATGCGACTACACGGAATATCATCGTATACCGCTGGAGAATGTAATTCTTCTGGTCGGCGGTAAATAATGTCGTCCGGTAGATGAACAGATATGTAATGACGGTATTTGCCAGGATCAATACATAATAGACTTCAAGGTTTGGAACAGGAGAATCCAGTTTGACCACATATGGGAGAACAGGAATAAGACACAAACCGGTTACGAGCACTGCACCTGCAATTACGAGATAAACCTTCCTGAAAAAAGACACCATCGCAGCGATCTTCACGGAATCTTTTTCCGCAAGAGGTTTATAAAGTGAATATGTCATTGCGGTGGGAATTCCCAGGTCAGCAATGGATAACACACTGATTATGTTGGTGAACAGTCCGTTGATCCCGAGATACTCCTGTGACAGCACGCGGACGAATATGATGCGGCCGATCCAGACCAGCAAAAGATTCAATGCATACTGCATTAATCCTGCCGCAATGTTTCTTCTGCTCTTACCCAGTCTTGAATCGCTCACAGCTTATCTCCCGTGTCTTCAACTTCATAACATGGGCGCATCTCATAAGTGCGGTCCGTGGTACCGTAAATCCTGTTTAACAGCAATTCGCATTCGCTTCTGATCTTTTGTTTTTTTGTCCCTTCGTTACACTTTTCGAAAAGATCATAAACCGGTTCAGATACTATCTGCCCATCTTCATTCTCGTGACTTAGGAACAGTTCAAAACCGTATCTTGCAGATAGCCTGTCATCTTTTCTTCCAAGGTCAGCATGGACCACAGCAGAGTATTGGCACAGATTATCAAAAGGTTCATTCCAGACTCCGTCAGAAGACAGAAAGTTTCCGAGTGAATACCAGCAGAAAGTGCTGTCATTTTTAAACGGATGTATCACATGTTCATGGTTTGCGATCACAAGATCTGCGCCATTTTCCTTGCAGTATTCGCATACTTCAACTGTGTATCCGGAAGGCACGGCATTAAACTGTCCTCCGATATGAAGGAGCACAATAACAAATTCAGCGCCTCCCTCTTCTTTGCACTTTCTGATCTGCTCGCGCAACCTTATGCGCTCTTCTTTGCACGGTTCGGGACGTTCATATACCGGCGCACCGTATCTTTGCGGATTGATCTTTCCAAGCATTTTCTTGGAGTATCTGTTAACCCTGTTATCGGAAGAATATATCATGCGCTCGAAAGCTCCGCTCAGTTCCTGTTTCTGGAGCAGATCGACCATATAGCCCTCATCCTTTTTAAGATAACAGCCGTTGTCAAAAGCATTGGTTCCGTATGTATATGCCAGGAAACCGGCTTTAATGCCGCCGATCTCTATAACCTTATATGAGTCTTCTTCTTTGAGATGGGTGCCGATATATAAAAGGCCCTTGCCGGATATCTCAGACATCGTTTTCCTCATGCCTTCGACACCACGGTCAAGGCAATGGTTATTAGCTGTCTGGAGCATATTTATTCCTGTATCTTTTAATGCATCCAGCAATTCAGACGGAGTGTTAAATGAATACTCGCTGTCCGTAAAACCCATTTCACTTCCGGCAAACGGAGTTTCCAGATTTGCTACGACAAAATCAGAACCGGAAAACGCTCCGTTCAGGGCATTTTTGACCGCAGAAAAATCATAGCCGTCACCGGACTTATGTGATGCCAGCTGCTCTTTGCTGATAATGATGTCGCCTAAAAACGTTATCCGCATATAAGCTGTTCCTCACTCATCTTTTCCAAACAGCCTTGCTATCCGGGAGTTTCTGATCTTCTTGATAAATTTGCCGTTTACGGATGCTATGTCCAGATCCATAAACCACTGATAGTCACCGGCATTCTTAATGCGGTCTTTATTCTCTATCATTCTTTTCTGTATCGGGTAATAGTCGTAATCATATATGGTGATGCGGTCAGACATATCCTGTCTGCATTTTTTAATCTTGCTCTCATCCCAGACAAAACCATAGTCATTCGGGTCAGCACCTTCAGCAACGAGGCCGAGAATGGTGCGGTAACATTTCTCGCAATTGCAGCAATTATTGCCGTCTTGAGATTCCCAGCACACCCTGAGGCTTACAGAAGTGTTGTTCTCTTCACATATTTTCACAAGATATTCTGTTTTCTGCTGTCTGTTGAGTTCATATCCGTCATGTACGGTATTGCAGCCGCAGAAGCGCACATTGTTATCGATTCCCGGATCTCCCGCACCCGTATACTGACCTTTGATGTCAGCAGAAAAAGATGATGCAATATAAACCTTGTCCCATCCTTCAATAAATGCCAGAGGTGCTGCATGGGATATTATCGCAATGCTGTTCTGGAATCCGTGCCACCATCTATCGCCGGTATCACGTATATGCTTATCGAGTTCTCCTTCTACCAGAACATTTCTGAAATCACTCTTTACGGGATAAAACCTGACGTTATTCTTAACTGCTGTCTGTCTTATGTGTTCGGAAGCAGTCTTCCAGCCTTGCTCATTTGTTACCTTTATGTCAGAACCCCATATGGAGATCAGTGCCGGGCGTTCTTCAATGTGACGCAGCAGCGTGGTGTTTGCATCAAGACCGCCGCTGAAAAAGCAGGCAGATCCTCCATCATGCTTTGAGATGACATTTTCGCTGTTTGCAACCAGTTTTCCCTGAAAACCAATCATCGGATACATAGCCTTATATCCGTTTTTAATCTCCTCAACATGGTCTAAGAAATCCGCGTCGGCCTTATCTGCTTCAATGACAGCGTCGCAGACCCATGCGGCAGGAAGGATATTGCAAATAAACGGGACTACTAAAACAGATTCCGGAACTTCTGATATATCAGTGAAATAATCAATAAACGACACCCTTTGGGACGAAAAACAGACCTCCCAATCTCCGGTTACAGTATATTCAAACAGCACGCGTGTGCCGTTTTCTATACGGATATCATCTATCCTGATCTGATTCATTCCGCTTTATCTCCCGGCTTTATTCCGTGCAATTCCTGATAAACAGGTAACATCGCTTCTTTTATCTTATCACGGTTATCGTATATACCGGCTTTTGCAATACCATCCGCCATGGATAAAGCTTCTTGCACATTGCCTGCAAGACCTATATATCCGGCATCTTTGATCCACTCATGACATCCCTTTATCTTATGGCTCAGACTGTCCAATGCGATACAGGGCGTATGCGTGATGTACGCAAATATCATTCCGTGCAGACGGTCTGTGATAACGAGTTCAGCTGAAGCAAAACGTTCAAGCTTACGTTCTACCAAATCCTTTCTGGAAGCCGGGTCCACGATCCTGTTATAGCATGTATCCGTGCCGTAAACCTTATATCTGTTTCTCAAAGATCCTTCCAGCAGTTTCTGTTCTTCTGAAGTGACCGTCTTTTCCTTATCGCTTCTCATGCAGAGCAGAATGCCATTGCGTTTTTTATCAAAGCGTCTTTCCAGGAACATTGTCATGTCGGGAACCATTAAGGTCTTTACCTCCGGCATGTTTTCATTCATAAATTCCAGGCTCGTCTTCTCGCGGACAAACACGGTCAGATCAGGGTGTGAACCGTAACATGCCTTTGATCCTTCAAAGCACTTTCTGCCTTCTTCAGTATTCAGATTCCAGTACACGGTCTGCGGGAATACGACGATCCTGTTCTTCTTAAACTTCCTGATGATCTTCCTGATCTTCAGTTCTTCTGCCATCCAGAGTTCACCCATGTTTCCTCCGCCGCTGATAAGGACAAGGCAGCTCTTCGGAGTGAGTCTTGCATATAACGGAATGAGTCTGTCGGCTCCCGCGCAATCGAAAAGCCTGATCCCGTTTGCATTACAGTATTCCTCTTCAGCCAGGAATATCGCCTGGTCGCCCAGATTCTCGTAAACAGGTGAATTAAACATAACCGCCTGATATTTACGTATGTTGCGGATGTAATGTGCTATGCGCTTTATTGCGGCAAACCCTTTTCCAAAGGACTTGCATACCCGTATTGCAAAACAAAAAGCTTTAACTCCGAATACGAGAAGCACAAGGCTCATCAGCTTATGCTTTATGCCCCTGCTTGCTTTGAAGATCCACTTGCGCGGGATCCTCTTTTTGGTGCAGGCCCTGAATGACTTTATCTCCCACAAATACTTATCAGCCCAATTGGATAACAGGATCTTCCGGAAGTCAGGATCTTCGATCTTGTTTTGGAAAAACGAATACAGCTGTTCCATTACGCTCACATACGAATCGATGTGCTTATCCTGAGTTTGCGGAGCTGAACCCGTAATGGATCCTTCCCTTATGCGGTAACAGTAAACCTTCTCCGGAAGATACAAGACTTTTGAAGAACCGCATATCACTTGAGGAGTCCATAATTCGTCTTCGTGAAGGAGCCCCGGCTCAAATAACAGATCGTGTTCCAGAAGATATTCTCTTCGCGCTGCCAGGAGCCAAGCAGTAACGGCATATTTCCCGTGATCTTTAATCTGCTTTATAACGGCTTCCGTTCCTGACATATATTCTTTGTTTTGCGGGAGTCCTCCGTGTGTCAGGATCGCTTCATATCCTGATCTGATCTCAAGATCATCTTCATTGACGGATATGCCGTCCCACATCACTACATCTGCTTCAGTTATCTTCAAAAGTTCCAGTGCCTTTTGCATGCCTTCCGGAATGACCATGTCATCGGAATCAAGGAAAAAGACGTACTTGCCTGATGCCTGATCTAAGCCGTAATTTCTGGCATCAGACAGGCCCCCGTTAGTCTTGTGAAAGCACTTTATAAAGCCATATTCAGAAGAATAACTGTCTGCGATCTCCGCTGAAATATCGTTAGATCCGTCATCAACGATTATTATCTCAGTATCTTCTATTCCTTTGGTACTGATAAGCGAATCAAGACAGCGTTCAAGATAATCCCCGACGTTATAAACGGGAATTATGATCGACAGAAATGTTCCGTCAGATTTCAGCTGTTTTGCGCTACTTTCCAACCGCAATTATCCTCTCTTAAAGACTTTATAGAAAAACACTTTGACAGACAGAAGGATCACTCTGCACTTGTCTATTAAGCGTCCGGAAGTTTTCCACAAAAGACCGGTATCTATTTGTGCGGCATATCCGTATTTACAGAAATCATATTCAAAGATCATGTGAAGATAACGGCGTGTCAAAGCAGCCTTAAGTTTTTTGCCAAGAGCAGTATCTTCGATCTTTTCATCACAAAGACCGTAAAGTACGGGATAGACATATAAAAGGGATTCGATGTTTCTGGTCCAGTCGGTCTTTATGGGATTGGTGATCGAACCCTTGTGTATCCTGTACCGGTATATCTTCTCCGGAATGTATCTTAATTTCTTTGCCGAAAGCAGGACCTGTATCACCCATAATTCATCTTCATGAAGAATGCCGTTTGCAAAATATAAATCATTATCGAGAAGATACTCTCTTCTGTGTAATCCAAGCCATACCGTTGCAGGAAAACTCATGCACGCATCTAGCTGCTTCTTTATTGCCTGTTGGCCGGATATTATTCCGTCATCTGCATTAAGACCCTTGTGTATAAAATACTCTTCCCTCTTCTGAGGGAAAACCGTTCCTTCATCATCGAAGATCCGGGCATCCCACAAAATGACATCTTCGCTTGAACTTCCGATGTCTTTTACAACCTTCGAAAACGATCCGGGATCAACTTCATCATCAGCATCACAAAAGAAAACATATTTGCCGGAGGCTTTTTTCAAGCCTGCATTTCTGGCTTCAGAAGGACCCTCATTGGATTTGCGGATAAGAGTTACGTTCTTATGGGACTTAACATAACCTTCAGCTATTTCGGCTGAAGAATCAGTCGACCCGTCATCTACCAGGATTATCTCCGCATTCTCAATGCCCTGTGTTTTCAACAAAGCCTCAAGACAACTGCCGAGATATTTCTCAGCATTAAACACGGGGATCACGACTGACAATGCAGTGTCTGAATTGGAAATGATATCAGTCATATGCTCATTTTAATGTATAAACAGGTTAAGTCCCAGTACCATGGCCTTGTGTCTTAATTTCAAGGCTGTTCTCCTGAGAAGCGCCTTGTCTACATTCTTCCCGCAGTCGAACCGCCAGAACCTGTATTTATAGATCATGTGAAGATATCTTTTTGTCAGGTTCCCCTCAAGGTATTTTCGCAAAGGATCATCTGCAAGTGTGTCTTCATAGTATTTGTATAGCTTGGGATACACATACATCATGGCCTTAACGTTCTTCTCGAGATCGACATTATCGGGATTTGTAACAGAGCCGTGGCGTATCCTGTACAGATAGATCTTCTCGGGGATGTAAACTACGCTTTTGGCATTAAGGAAGACCTGGGGGATCCATAATTCATCTTCATATGTCGTCCCCTCTTCAAGAAAAAATCCGTTATCAAGAAGATAATCTCTTCTGTACGCACCAAGGCAGACACTTGCTATGAGACCTTTACCGTCTTTGACGAGCGATTCGACAACCTGTCTGCCGGTATATGTTTTCACGGTCCTTTCGAGGCCGCAATGCGAGAAATAACTTGTATTCTTACGGGACAGGATGCTTTTCTCTTCATAAATGATGTCACAGTCCCAGAGGAAAACATCTGCTGAAGAAGTCTTGGTTTTCGCTATGAAATCTCCAAACAAAGCCGGATCTACTTCATCATCGGAATCGCAAAAGAAAATGTATTTCCCATAAGCTTCTCTGATCCCGAGATTCCTGCTTGAGGAAGCACCGCCGTTTTCCTTATGAAATGAGCGGATATTCTCATGGGCAGCAGCATAGCTGTCAGCTATCTCTCCCGACCTGTCCGATGACCCGTCATCAACAAGGATAATGTCCGTTTCCTCTATTCCTTCCGCTCTCAAAAGCGAATCAATGCACATTGAAAGATACTTCTCAACATTGAAAACGGGAATGATTATGGACAGACTCGGATTATCGGGCACTATCGTTTGCTCCTCATTTGAACAGTTTGCCGCAAGCCTCGGATAACTTCTCACAAAAGCCTTCAAGATCAGACTCATATGGTTTGGCATCCATACCCTTTATTATCTCATCATAACGGATAAGAATGTCACCCAGATCATTGATATCTTCGATCAGGATGATATTGTGTCTCTGTTTTTTGAGTTCGCGACCGATCTCGAGCTGATGGTCATCAACATGCTCACCCAGTGAGTGGCGTCTGGGAACGACGATCGGAACTTTACCGCGGTTAATTACTTCAATATAGCAGCAGGGGCCGCCGTGGGTAACCACGATCCTTGCGTTTTTGATAAACTCATCCATTTCACTCTGCTTGTAGAATCTCTGCCAGACACAGTGTTTGGGCTGGTACGTGGAATAGCCGGTCTGGATGACGACTTCCTCATCATGCTCCCCGGCCCATTTGTCCATATATTCAACCAGACGGTTAAACTGCTGCTCGTGCGTTCCGACGGTAACTACTATCATGTTCAGAAAAGGCTCCCGTAATAAACAGCTTTTGGAAAGACCTCTTTCATCTGTTCCCACTGGACAATGAAAAGGTCAGAGATCTTGTAGCAGAGCTTGCCCGAGAGCGAAGCCTTGTTGATCCTGTCGAAAGTCTCAAGATAGATGAGCTTGGCGCCAAACAGCTTTCCGATGTAGAAAAAAGGAACAGCAGGTGCGGCACCGGCTGATATGATCAGATCAGGTCTCTCCTTGCGGAGGATCTTAATTGCTCTGTGCGTGTTGATGATCAAAGCCTTAAGGCTTCTGTTCGACGGATAATAGACAGGGTAAATCTTTTCACCCTTAAGCTGGCTCCTGGCATCTTCCTTGTCGAAAGTAGCCCAAAAGCGCTCTTTACCCTCCCAAAAGGGACGCAAAATATACAGATGATCAAGATGTCCCCCGGACGAACCTACGAGGCACACCTTTATTTTTTTGTCGCTCATTTAATCTACCCTTATTATTTATTTTATCCCTGTCAGCCATTATACAACATTTCGGTGAAAAATATCACAAAGCCCATTAATATCAAGTGTTTTTTAGGATTTGAGGGTGGGAATATGGGACCGTGATTTCTGAACTTTTCAAACACAAAGAATAAAATAGTCGCGTATCTCCTATGATAAAATGAAATAAATAATAGCGGAGGACCCCTGATGGATCTGTTCAAGGTTTTTATTTGTGAAGACGAGAGCATCGTGCGTGAAGGTCTGCGCGACATGATCCCGTGGGAGAAGTACGGCTTCGAGTTCGTCGGAGATGCTCCCGACGGCGAGATGGCCCTGCCCATGATCCGCAAGCTAAAGCCCGACGTGCTCATCACGGACATCACAATGCCTTTTATGGACGGACTTTCCTTAAGCAAGACCGTCACCAAAGAGCTTCCCAACATCAAGATCATCGTAATCTCAGGTTACAGCGATTTTGAGTACGCCCGAAAAGCGATAGAGATCGGCGTCGAGCAGTATCTCTTAAAACCCGTCACCAAGACAGACATGATCAACGCCCTTGAAGGCGTCCGCAAGAAGATCACTGAAGAGAACGAGCAGAAAGACTACGTAAAACTCTACGAACAGGAGTTCAAGAAGTTCGAGCGTCTGTCGCACAGGGTGTTTTTCGAGAAGCTCGTAGAAGGCTCCCTGTCGGTACAGGAGATCTACGAAGAGGCTGACAAGCTCCACTTAAACCTCTCGGCTGACGGATATAACATTGTTATATTCTCGATCAGGGACTTGGACCAGTCCACATATTCGGATGAGGCTTCCGGCGTAACGGAAAACCTCTTAAACCAGTTCCTGCAGTATCCCGATTACATCATCTTCAGATGCAATCTGTTCTCATATGCCGTGCTCATCAAGGGCGACGAAGAGAGCTTGAAGCGCATGGAGGAAAAGTGCGTCAAGATGATCGGCCAGCACTGCGAGCAGGCTTCGGCCACTCTCGACTGGCATGTTGCAGTCGGCGTCGCGACGAACAGACTGAGCGGTCTTTCATCCTGCTATCAGGATGCGAACCGCGCATTTGCATACAGACACATCTTCCCTAACCAGCATATCTTCACGTCAGAGCAGATCAAGTCAGAGCAGTACGTTCCTGACGAGAGCGAGCTCCATAAGATCGATGCCGGCAAGTTCGATCCCATGATTATCAGATATTTCGTCCAGACGGGTACCGCCGGTGAAGTTGAGACATTTGCCGACGACTATCTGAAGAGCCTTGAATCGAGCATCAATTCGATCCTGTTCCGCTACTACCTGCTCGTGAGCATCAGGGTCAATGTAGAGCTCGCGCTTAAAGAGGCAGACGTCGATTCAGAACAGATAGCAAACAGCCTCCCCACGTTCGACACGAACATCACGGCTGAAGAAGTTAAGCCCTATCTCAACGAAGCACTTTCGATCGCGATCAAGATGCGCGATGCCGAAGCTCAGAAGCGCGGCAACGACATCATAAACAATGCGGTCGATTACATAAACGAACACTATGCGGATGAAGACATCTCACTCGATTCCGTTGCAGAAGAGATCAACATCAGCGCTAACTATCTAAGCGCACTGTTCTCAAACAAGGTCGGATTATCCTTCGTCGAATACATCACCAAGAAGAGAATGGCAAAGGCAAAGATCCTGCTGCGCAACACGAGCAAGAGGTCCGGTGAGATCGCAAACGAGATCGGTTACAGGGATCCCAGATATTTCTCATTCGTATTCAAGAAGAACCAGGGCTGCACCCCCAGCCAGTACCGTAACGGGGAAGTTACCGAATAATGAAATCTCCTTCAGGCAGATCCCAAAGCGCCAATTCGGTACAGAAAAAAATGTACCGTCTTATGCTGCAGATGTTTATTCCGATCGCGGTCATACTGGTCAGTATTTTCGTAATGCTCTTAACGCGTAACATCATCTACGCATCGGTATCTGGCAACATCGTAAAAGCTTCGGGATTCAACCAGGACTTCAAAGACGACATCGATCTCCAGATGTATCTCTACGTTGCAGGAAGCAGCGACGAAAAGCCGTGGGACGATGTTGAAGCAGCAAGAGCCCTCGCAGAAGATCTTTTGAAGAATACTTCAAATCCCGACGGCCGTATGGCGATGAACAACGTCCTTTCTCTTTGCGACAACTTAAGTACCTACATGGAGAACATCGACTCCATCGCAAGCTACGAAGACCGTATGAAAGAGCTCGAGACGAACATATACGGTATCACGCAGCTCATCGAAGACTACATGTATTCGTACCTCTACTATGAGGCCGGCGAGATGGCGAGCATCCAGAAGCAGATCGATTTCTGGCTCTCGGTCGAGATCGCTTTCGTCGTGATCGTAATGCTCATCGTCATCCCTCTTGTTTTGAGCCGTGCAGTAAAGCTCTCGAAAAGCATCACCGACCCCATCGTTGCTATGAACGGCCGCGTTGAGCAGATCGGCGGCGGCGACTTAAGCCCGCAGACACCTGTCGCAACTGACGACCCTAGTCTTGCATCACTCAGTACCGGAATCGAAGACATGGCGGCAAGACTTGATAAGCAGATCGAACTTAACCGCCAGGAGCAGATAAAGCTCAGGGATATCGAGCTGTCACTGATCCAGGCACAGATCAATCCGCACTTCCTCTACAACACACTCGATGCAATAGTATGGCTCATCGAGATAGGCAAGAACGACCAGGCAGAACAGATGGTAACGAGCCTGTCGTCCTACTTCCGTTCATTCCTCAGTAACGGCCGCGACATCGTAACCGTTGCCGAAGAAAAACAGCATATCCAGAGTTATCTCGAGATACAGCAGGTCCGCTACAGGGACATCATGGAATATGAGATCGACATCGATCCTTCGATCGAGAATACCAAGCTTCCCAAGATGACTTTGCAGCCTCTCGTCGAGAATGCGATCTATCACGGACTCAAGCCCAAGCGCGGCAAAGGTAAGATAATCGTTACCGGTGTACGCGAGAACGGCGACATCATACTCAAGGTATCCGACACGGGCCTCGGTATGAGCGAAGAAGAACTTGATACGTTGCAGACAAGGATCTTAAACGAGGATACAACGAGCTTCGGACTTACTTCGGCTTATAAGAGATTAAAGCTCCTCTATGGCGATGAATTCGATTTCAAGATCGAGAGTAAACCTCAGGAAGGAACATCGATCAGTTTAAAGATTCCGGGAAAGGCAGACATAGATAATGAGACGATTCTTTGATAAAGCTCTTAGCATATTTTTAAGTTTTGCATTTGTCTGCGGCATGGCAGGATGCTCTTTCCGCCCTGCACAGGAAACATCAGATCCTGATGTTTATGTCATCGGTTTTTCGCAGGTCGGTTCCGAATCCGACTGGAGGATCGCGAATACAAAATCGATGAACGATACGTTCGCCAATAATCCCGACTACGAACTCGTAATGGATAATGCGAGACAGCAGCAGGAAAACCAGTTTGCCGCTGTGCGCCGTTATATCCTTGAGGGTGTGGATTTCATCATCATCGCACCCACGGTCGAAGACGGTTGGCAAACGATCCTTACTGAGGTCCACGATGCCGGGATCCCGGTGATCATCATGGACAGATCCGTTGCAGTCGATGACGAGGATCTCTATCTCACTAACATCGGTTCCGACTTTTTGCGTCAGGGAAATCTCGCAGTCGAATGGCTCGAAGAAGAGATTCCCGAAGACACTGAGATCAAGATACTTCACCTCCAGGGAACGATCGGTGCTACCGCGCAGATCCAGCGTACAAAAGCTCTTGAAGATGCAGTTGCAAAGCATTCCAACTGGGAGATCACAAGCCAGCTCTACGGCGACTTCACCGAAGCAAAAGCATATGAGGTAATGACCGACTACTTAAAAGAAAACAGTGACATCGACGTGCTCTACAGCGAGAATGACAACATGACTTTCGGCGCGATGAGAGCGCTTGATGAAGCAGGCATCTCTTACGGCAACGGCGGCCAGGTCAGGATCATCACTTTCGATGCCACAAAAGAAGCATTGCAGTACTGCCACGACGGCAAGATAAATCTCTGTGTCGAGTGTAATCCGATGTTCGGCCCGCGCGTAAAAGAACTCATTGAAAACTACAGGAACGGACTGCCGATCCCGAAGCACGTTTACGTCGATGAATCTGCTTATACGACGCAGGACATCACGCAGGAATTTGTTGACTCGAGAGAATACTGATAACTGATCCTTAATATCGCTTACTAAAACAGACAATAGTCAGGTGATGTACATTTTTCGCGATTTTCGACTCGAAAATTGCACAGAAACAGCTTTTTATGCAATTTTACGGCATTTTTTGACCAAAAATGTACATCGCTAAAAACTGTCGTAATTTATTTAGGGATCTTCATCGGAACGGTAACGCTTGTAGCACTCCGCCCTTCAGCCAATGCAACCGAAGATCTGGCAAGAGTCTTGCAGTATGAATCGATGTCGCATCCGGCATAAACGATTCCGGAATCACCTGAATAATAATCGTTGTCAAAGCATGCCACCAGAATATCTTCCGGCACCGATACTCCCCTTTTACGAAGAAGGAAAATGAGCTGGTGCGCGACCATGCCGTTCTGGCAGATTACCGAATCGCATCCGAAAAGATGGTTATCGATAAATGAAGCAAACTTTTTGCTGTCACCTGAGATGATCTCTTTCTCTTCTTTATATGTCATAAGAAAACATCTTGATTCGTCGTAGCCTGCATCCGCATCAAGAAGCGCATCGATATATCCTTTATACCTGTCGCGGCCTGATGAATCATCTATTCTGAATATGCATGCGGTCTTCTTTCTGCCGGCCTCAAGAATATGTTTTGTAAGGTCCCTTCCGCCTTCGTAATTATCGGATACGACATGTATTTTTCCCAAAGAAGAATTCAGATAGATAACGGGTATTCCGGTATCTTCAATCTCTTCAATAAGCCGCAAATTCGGATCGGGGACCAGGTCTTTTGCAGGTTCGATAATGAGTGCCGCGGGACGCTCATTTATGACGCGTGATAATATCTTCGATTCTTCAGATACACTTCCGCCGCATGAGAAAGATCTGAGTTCGTATTTGTAATTTAAGAGCTGTTCTTTAAGACCTGAAATAAGAGCCGGACTCTGGTATCTGTCGCAGTCTTCAGTCATGAAGAAAACAGTTCTGTTATTAAAAGAATCATCTGCAATATAAGAGCCTGCGCCGCGTCGTTTTACGATCAGTCCTTTTTGCAGGAGAACGTCGAGGGCTGCACGGATCGTCTGTCTGCTGCACGAAAATTCAGAACAGAGATCCTGCTCGGAAGGAAGTCTCGTCCTGCCTTCCGATCTCATCTTCTTGAGTTCCAACTCAAGCTTATTAACTATGACTTTATATTTCTCAGCCATGGTTAAAAGACCCCTCTTTTATACTTGGCAAAATTATACAGTCCGCCTTGTGTGCAAAGTAACGCTAAATTTTTGAGGTGTCGTTTTTCGACGCGGAAAAAGTGGAGTATTTTATCTTGTTCCCAAAACGGAATTATATGATTTCGGAATAAGAAAATCGCAGTTGTTCATAATGACAATTTGAATTTGTGCAGGTGCCTTAACCTGTCATCGTAGAATATCCGACAACGGTGCAAAAGATTTTCCACAAAGGCACATAAAAGCAGTGCAAGGCAATGCAAGTTGTCTGTTTTCATCACGAAAATTTCAAATCTGTATTTATGCAAACTTACCATTCTCAATACGGCATACGAGATTCGTTGCGGGTTATTGCCGATGGGTGTTTATTTGGGGCAGAGTACACCGGACCACATCACAAGGCCGGGCAAAAACCTCAAAATGAAAAGGAGAATCATTATGAAGAAATTTGTAAAGATGTTGGTTTCTTCCGCAGTCATCGGTGCTATGGCATTTGGTATGTGCGCTTGCACACAGACAACACCTACACAGGCACCTACAGCTGCTCCTACTGACGGAACAACAGCAGCAACTGAGGCACCTACCGATGCACCTGCAGCAGACGGACTTATCAAGGTTGGTATCATCAACAACGATCCTAACGAGTCCGGTTACCGTACAGCTAACGACAGAGACATGAAGGAAACATTTACAGAAGAGAACGGCTATGAGGCTTCTTTCTTCTACAGCCTTAAGAACGAAGACCAGATCGCAGCAGCTCAGAAGTTCATCCAGGACGAAGTAGATTATCTCTTGATCTCAGCAGCTGGTACATCAGGTTGGGACGGAGTTCTTGAGCAGGCTCAGAAGGCAGGCATCAAGGTTATCCTCTTCGACAGAACAATCGACGCAGACGAGAGCCTCTATGAAGCTTCCATCGTATCCGACATGGCTAAGGAAGGTCAGCAAGCAGTTGACTGGCTCGCTTCCCAGAATCTTTCTGAATACAAGATCGTTCACATCCAGGGCGTTATGGGTTCATCCGCTCAGATCGGCCGTTCAGGCGCTCTCGACGATAAGGTAGCTGCAGAGGCTAACTGGAGCATCGTTGCACAGCAGACAGCAGAGTGGTCAGAAGAGACAGCTCAGCAGATCGTTCAGGCAGTCATCGACTCCGGCGAGACATTCAACGTTATCTATGCAGAGAACGACAACATGGCTAAGGGTGCTGTAGCAGCTCTCGACAAGGCTAACATCTCTCACGGCGTAGGCAAGGACGTTATCGTTATCGGTTTCGACTGCAACACATGGGCACTTGAAGAGCTCCTCGCAGGCAACTGGAACTACGATGGTCAGTGCAATCCTTTCCAGGCTGCTTACATCGACGACATCATCAAGAATGGCGTTACAACAAAGGTAGTCATCATGGACGAGAAGGGCTTCGACGCAACAACGATCACAGCAGACGACGTTGCTAACTACGGTATCTGATACTAACTCTCTTTAAGCAGAGTATTTAGCTAACCACGAAAGTTGTGCGATGCGATGCGTCTCATCGCATCGCACATTCTTTCTTTAAACAGGAGGAGAAGAAAATGGAAGCAGGCGCAATTTTGGAAATGCGCGGGATATGTAAATATTTCCCGGGTGTACGCGCTCTTGAGAAGGTTGATTTCACATTAAGAGAAGGTGAAATCCACGCTCTGATGGGCGAGAACGGTGCAGGAAAATCAACACTCATCAAAGTGTTGACCGGCGTATATCCAAAAGACGGCGGTGAGGTCAAACTTGGAGGCCAACCCGTACACATTAAGTCGCCGCAGGATGCACAGAATGCGGGAATCGCTACGGTTTATCAGGAGATCACTCTCTGCCCTAACCTTACGGTTGCCGAGAACATGTACATCGGACGTACAAGAGGACCTTTCACAAACTGGAATAAGATCAACGCAGATTCAGACAGACTTCTCGATGAACTGGGAATTCCTGCAAGAGCAAAAGACCAGCTCGGAAACTGCTCGATCGCAGTCCAGCAGATGGTAGCCATCGCACGTGCGGTAGACATGGACTGTAAGGTTCTTATCTTAGATGAGCCTACATCCTCACTTGACGAACAGGAAGTTCAGAAGCTCTTTAAGCTGATGCGTGACCTTAAGAGCAAGGGCGTCGGCATTATCTTCGTTACACACTTCCTTGAACAGGTATATGAAGTATGCGACCGCATTACCGTTCTCCGTGACGGAATGCTCGTCGGTGAATACATTATCGAAGACCTTCCAAGAGTACAGCTCGTATCAAAAATGCTCGGTAAGGATTTCGATGACATGGCCGAGATCAAGAGTGACTCGGATGCTGAAAAAGTGGATTATAACGGTACCCCCGTTTACCAGGCAATTAACCTTTCCGGAACGACCGGCATAAAGCCGTTCAACTTCGAGATCCACAAAGGCGAAGTTAACGGCTTTACCGGCCTTCTGGGTTCCGGCAGATCGGAGAGCGTCCGTGCGATCTTCGGTGCGGACAGAGTAGCCGGAGGCAAGGTAATGATCAACGGCAAACCCGTTACCATCAGAAAACCTCTCGATGCAATGAAGTGCGGTATCAGCTACCTTCCCGAAGACAGAAAGAACGACGGTATCGTCGGTGACCTTTCAGTAAGAGATAACATCATCCTGGCACTCCAGGTAATGAGAGGATTCTTCAAACCTTTCTCACGTGCACAGGCTGAGAAGTTTGCAGACGAATACATCAAGCTCCTGAGCATCAAGACAGCTTCGCAGGATACACCGATCAAGTCGCTTTCAGGCGGTAACCAGCAGAAGGTAATCCTCGCAAGATGGCTGCTCGCAAATCCCCAGTATCTTATTCTCGATGAGCCTACAAGAGGTATCGACGTAGGTACAAAGGTCGAGATCCAGAAGCTCGTATTAAAGCTTGCAGCAGAAGGAAAGAGCGTAACGTTTATTTCCTCCGAGATCGACGAGATGATCCGTACATGTTCGCGTCTTGTAGTCATGCGTGACGGCAAGGTCGTAGGCGAACTCAAGGGCGACGATCTCAACCAGAATAAGATCATGGCAACGATTGCCGGAGGTGAATCCAATGACGTCAAATAAATTAACAGCAAAAGGTTTCTTCTTTAAACTTGTAAGAAATCAGTTGTTCTTCCCGCTTGTAGCGCTCCTGCTCCTGGTTATAGCCAACCTTCTTGCAGATCCTACTTTCTTTAAGATCTCATTAGAGCCGAGCAGCACAGGCAACCTTATCCTTTCAGGTAACCTGATCAGTATTATCGATAACGCATCAGAGCTTGCCATCCTCGCAATCGGTATGACACTCGTTACATCAGCATCAGGCGGTCAGGATATTTCCGTAGGCGCTACCATTGCAATCGCAGGTTCTGTAGTTCTCAAAATCGTCAAAGGTTATTCTCCCGACATCAGCAACGGAAAGTTCGCAGGAATTATTATCTTCTCCGTCCTTTTGTGCGTATTCGTATCTGCCCTGTTCGGTGCATTTAACGGAGCACTTGTAGCGTTCTTTAAGATACAGCCGATGGTTGCGACACTCATCCTCTTTACTGCAGGACGTTCGATCGCAGCATGGATCAACAACAACGACAACATCTCCATCAATGACGCAAGATTCGGTTACTTCGGCAACTTCATTCCCGGAATCCCCATTCCGACTCCGGTATTCATTACGGTAATATGCCTCATCGTTATTGCTCTTGTACTGAAGTTCACAAACCTCAGACTCTATTCACAGTCTGTAGGTATCAATGCTTCATCTTCAAGACTCAACGGTATCAACCCTAAGCTTATAAAGCTCCTCTCTTTCATTATCCTCGGTGTATGCGTTGCAGTATGCGGATTCATCAAGGTATCACGTACTTCTTCCATCACCTACTCCGTTATCGCAAACAACATCGAAATGGATGCGATCCTCGCGGTAGCATTGGGCGGTAACAACTTAGGCGGCGGTAAGTTCAACCTTACGGCATCAGTAATCGGCGCTTACGTTATCCAGTTCCTTACAACAACACTTTTCAAGTTCAAGGTAAGTTCCAGCGAGATCTCAGCTTATAAAGCTGTCGTAGTCATTCTCCTGATCATCATATCTTCTCCTTTCATCCGCAAGTGGTTTGCAGACATGATGAACAAGGTCAGAGCCAAAAAACAGTCAAATGTCGGAAAGGAGGTAAACTGATATGTCAGTTAACTCTAATGCACTGGGAGGAAACAAGCTTAAGAAGCGTTCTTCCTTAACAGATACAAATCTCCTTCTTATCATTACCATCGCAGTATTCTTCGTCATGTACGTCTGCGCCGTAGTCTTCCTCAAGCAGGGATTTACGAAGCCCCAGATGTTCTTCAATATCCTTAACGAGAATGCTTCACTCCTCGTACTGTCCTGCGGCATGACACTCGTCATGATCACCGGCGGAATCGATATCTCTGTAGGTCAGGTAACATCACTCGTATGTATGTCATGTGCCGTTTATCTCCAGAAAGTAAATGACGGCGAGATCGGCGGAAACGTATTCACTTCAATGTGCATCGCTCTGGCTATCGGTCTTGCATTCGGTATCGTACAGGGATTCCTCGTAGCTTATCTCGAGTTCCAGCCGTTCATAGTCACCCTCGCGGGCTTGTTCTTCGCTAAAGGTATGACCACCATTGTAAGCAGCGACAGAATCGCAGTTACTTTCGAACCCTTCGTTAAGTTGTGCAGAACTGAAGTCACCATTCCGTTCCTTGGTTCTGTAAACAAAAAAGGCATATACATTCCGGCTTATGTTGAAGTAGGCGTAATCGTTGCACTTGTAGTAGTTGTCCTTCTCTTCTGTCTCCTCAAGTGGACCAAGCTCGGACGTAATTTCTACGCAGTCGGCGGTAACAACCAGAGCGCTAACATGCTCGGTATCAACGTTAAGCTCACAAAGTTCCTCGCACACGTCCTCTGCGGACTCTGCGCAGGTATCGGCGGATATCTCTTCTTCCTCCACGCTTGCTCTGGTTCTCCTCTGCACGCCCAGGGCGCTGAGATGAACGCTATCGCTTCATCCATCATCGGCGGCACACTCCTCTCAGGCGGTGTCGGAAACATCGTAGGAACACTTTTCGGAGTGCTCTCACTCTCAACAATCAAAAACATCGTAACTTCACTGGGTCTTGAAGATGCATGGTGGACAAACATTACCGTCGGCGGAATGCTTTGTATCTTCCTCCTTATTCAGAGTGTTATACTTGCACGTAGGAGTAACAAGAAGTAATCATTAAAAGGAGGCCACAAAGTGGATCTTAAGACAACAGCATTGGGAATCGAACTCGGTTCCACACGTATCAAAGCAGTCCTGATCGACAAGGATCATCTGCCCATCGCACAAGGTGATTTCGAATGGGAAAACCAATTCGAAAACGGTATCTGGACATATTCGTCCGACATGATCCACAACGGCATCCAGGCCTGCTATAAGGCACTCAAGGCTGACGTTCAGGCAAAGTTCGGCGTAACTTTAACAGAGGTCGGCGGTATCGGAATCTCAGCCATGATGCACGGCTACCTTCCTTTCGACAAGGACGGAAACCAGCTCGCTGAATTCCGCACATGGCGTAACACCATAACCGGTGAAGCAGCAGAGAAGCTTACTGAGGTATTGGGCTTCAACATCCCCCAGCGCTGGAGCATCGCTCATTACTATCAGGCAATCCTCAACAACGAGTCACACGTCGGTGACATCGATTATCTGACAACACTTGCAGGCTACATTCACTGGCGTCTGACAGGCCTTAAGGTCATGGGCGTAGGCGAAGCATCCGGCATGTTCCCCATCGACAGCTCTACGAACGACTACGACCAAAAGATGGTTGCCAAGTTCAACGAGCTTACAGGCAAGGATCTTTTGTCCATCCTTCCTAAGGTCCTCGTTGCAGGAGAGAATGCAGGCACGCTTACAGAAGAAGGTGCTAAATTCTTAGATCCCGACGGCGACCTCAAGGCAGGCATCCCGATCGCACCCTGCGAAGGCGATGCTGGCACCGGTATGGTTGCTACAAATTCCGTCCGTGTTTACACAGGCAACGTAAGTGCAGGCACATCAGACTTCGCAATGGTAGTCGTAGATCACGATCTCGGCGTACACAGAGAGATCGACATGGTTACAACACCTGCAGGCGCGCCTGTCGCAATGGTTCACTGCAATAACTGCACATCAGACATCAACGCATGGGTAAATCTTTTCGATGAGTTCGCAAAGTTATTCGGTGTTGATATCTCCAAGAACGACCTCTACACAAAGCTTTTCCAGGTTGCCTTAAAGGGCGATCCCGACTGCGGCGGACTCCTGTCCTATAACTACTTCTCAGGTGAAGGCGTTACGGACTTAGATGAAGGCCGTCCGCTCTTTGCAAGAACCCCCGACTGCTCATTTACTCTTGCAAACTTCATGAGAACACACCTCCTTTCCGCTCTTGCAACTCTGAAGATCGGCATGGATATCCTTCAGGACACCGAGAACGTAAGGATCGACAAGCTCTACGGCCACGGCGGTTTCTTCAAGACTCCCGAAGTCGGTCAGAAGATGCTCAGCGCAGCCGTTGCAGCACCTGTATCCGTTATGGAGACAGCAGGTGAAGGCGGACCTTACGGTATGGCTCTCCTCGTATCCTACATGATCCAGAAAGAAGAAGGCGAATCACTTCCCGACTTCCTGGACAACAAGGTTTTCGCAGGTGCAAAGAGCGTAAGCGTAATGGCTGAAGATTCCGACGTTAAGGGATTTGCAGACTTCCTTGCGAAGTACAAATCTGCTCTCCCCATGGAAAGAAAGGCTACGGAGGTTATCTGATGTTAGAAGAACTTAAAGCAAAAGTTTTGGAGGCTAACCTCCTTCTCCCGAAGCACGGTCTCGTTACATTTACATGGGGCAACGTATCAGGTATCGATAGAGAATCCGGCCTCGTCGTAATCAAGCCCTCCGGCGTCGAGTATGACGTCATGAAGGCAGAAGACATGGTAGTAGTAGATCTCGACGGCAAGGTCGTTGAGGGCAAATGGAAGCCTTCTTCTGACACACCTACACACGTTGTTCTCTACAAGGCATTCCCCAACATCGGCGGCGTCGTCCACACACACTCACGCTGGGCAGTCACATTTGCCCAGGCAGGCATGGCGATCCCGGCAATGGGCACGACACAGGGCGACTATTTCTATGGTGATATCCCCTGCACACGTCCCATGACCGATGAAGAGATCAAGGGCGAATACGAAAAGGAGACAGGCAACGTTATCGTTGAGACATTCAAGGACAAGGATCCTGATGCCATCCCTGCAGTAAACGTATTCTCTCACGGACCTTTCACATGGGGCACCGATCCTTTCAACGCTGTACACAACGCAGTAGTCATGGAAGAAGTTGCATTCATGGATTACCACGCAATGACGCTCAATCCCTCTGCAGGCAGAATGCAGCAGACGCTTTTAGACAAGCATTATCTCCGTAAGCATGGCGCAAATGCTTACTATGGCCAGGGCTGATAAGCCCCTAATATCTGACGCAAAACAATTTTATTGTTTGCTTCTTGTTCAAGGTAGGAACCCGCTGTTTGATAACTGCAGCGGGTTCTTACTATATTATTATCTGTTTCATACATCATGATGCCATTTGGTAGTATTTTATTTATTTTTTCTTTAGCCCTTTTTTGGGCCTGAAAATGCGGGTTGGGAGCTGATTCCTTTGTCGGTATTTGTCGGGTTTTGTCGGTACTTTCCGACAAACACCGGCTATATAATCAAGCCATGCAGATAACAGAACCTTACATTCCGAAAGAATACCTCGCCCTCAAAATTAATTATCTGCGGCAACAACTTGCTGCAATGCCTGAGGTAACAAAGACGAAAAGATTAATACGCGGAAAGAAACTCGATGTATATATCGTTGATTCGCGTATGTATTATGCAGACAGTAAAGCAGGAAAAGAACTACAGCCGGTTTTTATAAAGCGTGATCAACTGAAATGCGAGCTTATAAAACTGGAAAGTATTTGGAATTGTTATTTTAAAGGAATGGTTCCCAAAGATATCGAGCCGAGAAAGATCACGCGCCTGCTGTATAGAAGTGCTGACGATGTTGTAGTACTTAACAGTGATTTTTTCGAGAGTCTGAAGCATGATGCAGACCCGAATTATCGTGAAACCAAAACCGTATTTTACAATGGAACATACTATCGTTCCGCTGCGGAAGCTGATATCGCCAGATTCTATACAGAAAATGGAATTCCATTCAAATATGAGCCGGAGATCTGGCTTAACGGGCTTAAATATCCTGTTTATTCTGATTTTGTAATCCTTATTAAAGAGCTGGATCTATGCAAGTTCCATGAACACTTCGGAATGAAGAATTCTGCCAATTACAATCGAATAACCGCAACTAAATACAATAACTATTCCGGCGCGGGGCTCCTTCCTGAACTTGATGTTTTCTATACATATGATGTTGATGGTGTGCCATTCGATCTGAGAACTTTAAGCACAAAACTGAATTCTGCAATTTACGATTCGTTATTTATCCCGTAACCCCCGTTGTGTAGTCAGGCCTGTGAGTGTACAGGTTTTTGCCTATGTAAATCGTTAAAAAACATGGGCAAAAAACTGGATTTTGCAAGAATCCAGGTTTTCGTACAGTTTTTCGAGCAAAAAACATAGGCAAAAAACTGGGCAAGCGTTCTTCCAGGGTTTATACAGGGTTTTGAGCGAAAAGGTGGGCAGCCATCCTTCCGGTTTTCGAGCGAAAAACATGAGCAGCCGTACTTCAAGCCTTCATGCCCGTGAGTTTTCGCAAATTTCCCACATTCTTGGGCCAACTCAGGCAAAGATTATTGTATACTCATAAAGAATAATATCGGGGGATAACAATATGGGCAATGTTTCTGATGGAATAATCCATGAAGTAAAAAAGGTCATTTGCGGTAAAGACTACGTCATATCACAGATGCTGACGGCAATCCTGGCAGGCGGACACATCCTGATGGAAGACGTTCCGGGTGTCGGAAAGACCACGATGGCTTTGGCATTCTCGAAAACGATGGGACTTAACTTCGGAAGAGTCCAGTTTACTCCGGACGTACTGCCTTCGGACATCACAGGCTTCTCGATGTACGACAAGAAAACCGATTCCATGAAGTACCAGCCGGGCGCGATCTTCCACAATCTGTTCCTGGCAGACGAGCTTAACCGTGCTTCTTCACGTACCCAGTCAGCTCTTCTCGAAGCGATGGAAGAGAGCAGCGTTACCGTAGACGGCACCACATACATGCTACCCAAACCGTTCATCGTATTTGCAACACAGAACCCTACGGGCGCATCCGGCACGTCACTTCTTCCCGACTCGCAGATCGACAGATTCATGGTAAGGATCTCAATAGGCTATCCTTCCGCAAAAGACGAGAAGGCAATGCTCGAGCGCAGAAGAAACGGCGTAAACCCCATGGAAAGCGTCGCCCCAATTTGTGACGTAAACATGCTGCAGAAGATGCAGGCAGAAGTAAATAACATATTCGTCCACGAGAAAGTCGTAGACTACATCATCGCCCTGATCAACAGGACGAGAGGGCACGGCGACCTTATGAGAGGCGCAAGCCCGCGTGCAACAATCGCCCTCACTGCTATGGCAAAGTCACATGCATACTTAAGCGGAAGGAACTATGTTGTCCCCCAGGATGTCCAGAGAGTATTCCTTCCTGTTATCACCCACAGACTTATTCTCACGCCTGAAGCTGAAGTCAACGGCAGGAAGACTTCTGACATAGCAAAAGAGATCCTCGAATCTGCTTTTGTTCCCAAGGTCTGATAAGTTATGCTGAAGACCTGGGTCATTTACTCAGTCTCACTGATCTCAACCTTCATCTTTTTCCTTTGCTACAAGATGTGGGTGTCATGGTTCTGCCTGATCGTAATACTTCTGGTTCCGTTTCTGGCACTTCTGTTATGCGTCATAGCATCACAGACGATGACATATGAAGTGGAATGCCCGACGGACGCTCCTGTCGGAGTTCCTTTGTACATAAGGATCACCATAAACGGAACGGCTTCCTATTTTGCATTCTGCAGGATCAATGCCGAAGTAACTGACCATATGGTAGGCACGACGAAAAAGCTTGCGCTGATAATACACGACAAAGGAACTTCAAAGATTCCTGTGGATACTTCGCACTGCGGATCTTTCACATATAAGATGCCGAAGATCGATGTGTACGATCTCTTCGGATTTTTCCATTTCAGCAAGACGATAAACAAAGATAAAGAGATACTCGTAATGCCCGTTCCCGCAATGCCGGAAGTCATGCCCGACATGTTCGGATTCAAGGCCAAGAACCTCCGCAAGGCAAAGCAGCCGCACACTGAGATCTACGACATAAGAGACTATCAGATGGGCGACCCGGTCAAGACCATACACTGGAAGATGTCCGCCAAGAAAGACAAGCTTCTCGTCAAAGAACCGCTGGAAGAATACGGCGGCCATTCGCGCGTCATCCTGAAGCTCACGCATGACAGGGATCTTATGGATCTTCATCTCGGACAGATATTGTTCACTTCAAGATTTTTCATCGAGCACGAGACTCCTCATAAGATCAGGATAATTCCTCCCGACAGAAGAGAGATCGCTTTTGAGGTCGAATCAGAGACTGATCTTCAGAGAGCAATTGCCATGATCCTCCGAATGAGGATACCTGACGATCTGAACGAAGAATCCCATGACAGGAATGACATGGACGAACCCGGTGAAAGCATCGATGAGGAGGTGTCTCATGAGGACTGAAAAGATAGTATCAGTCAGAGAGAACCAGTCTCCCGGCTTAAGCTCGGTAATAACGTCTGCCATTACCACAATGGGCATCAGCTCAGGACTTATGCTGATGCTCGGAACGGCATTTGAACTTGATTTTGACTGGGTATCGGTCCTGGCCATATCTTTCGTGACTTCGATCGCGTTTGCGGCTATATTCTATCTGAACAAAAAGAAGCTCAGCATTGGCGGTTTCATTGCAGCTCCGTCTATACTGGCGCTTTTGCTCATCACAAACCTTTTCAAAGTACGCACCGGTCTTCTCGGATTGTGCTACTATATCAGGCTCTACGCTTTCTATTGGTTCCCCGGAAATTATGACGATTATGCGGGCGAAAACACTGCGATATTCGCATTCCTTGCAGCATATAATCTGATCGCAGTATGCTGCACATCGTATTTCCTGATGAGACGCAGGCTGATACCCGTAGGACTTCTGACATATCTTCCGGTATTTGTATGCGCTGTAGCCAACATCATCATGGTTCCCCGGGTGGTTCCCTGCCTTATTGCAGCAACCGGAGTAATACTGCTTTTGTTCGCATATGCATTCCGCAACAAGAGCCGTGCAGTAGCCGAGAGGGCCCTGCTTATACTGATAATTCCCGTAATCATTTTCTCGGTGCTCTTCGGCTCGATCTTCCCGGGAGACAAGTACAAACAGGATGAGCTCGCAACCAATATCCTTATCTCGATGCAGGAGAAAGTCGACAAGACTTTTGGCAGCGGCAGCAAACTCAGCATGATGCTCGACAACGCGATAAACGGTTTTAAGAATCCGTATTTCGAAGAGACCTACGACATGTTCTCCCCTCTCTATTCGTCAAGCACAAACCTGGAACGCATCGGACCATTCAACCCGACTTCAGACCCGGTCCTCCGGGTAAACAGAAAGCGTAATCTTTCTTACAACGGACCGCTTTTCATGGGCCACACCATGTATCTTAAAGTTGAGTCGTTCGATACATACGAGAACAATACGCTTAAGTCATCAAGAGTAACGAACAACGTTTATAAAGACGACTACTGGGTATTCTATCAGGAAGCACCGTGCACGGTCGAGATAACCCCGATAGGTTACTCTGCCATCGACATAGTGCCTTATTACAACGACTTCTACGTCGAAGATTCAACAGAATATTCCAACGTAAATCCTTTCAACAATACGCACCAGAACCAGACCGTTTTCGCTGCTTCGCCTCTGCCTGTACAGACTGGCAACATATATTCTGAGCAGTATCTGAACACCTATGTTTACAGAACGTGTCTCAGGGTTCCTTATGGCACCAAGGGTGCTCTTATCGAGAGCGGCGCTCTTCCCGACTGGTACCTGGACGTATACCACGGATATACCGAGATGTCCGATGTCGAAAAAGTCAGAAGGGTAACAGAATTTGTAAGCCAGCTTCACCCTTATGACAGGGATACGGAATATCCGCCTGAAGACGTTGATTTTGTTGCATGGTTCGTAAGCGATGCCGAGAGCGGAATCTGCGTTCATTACGCAGCGACTACCATGGTCCTTTTGAGAATGATCGGCGTCCCCACAAGATATGTCAGAGGCTATGTCGTTAACAACTCATTTAACGATTCCGAGAGCATTGTCACAGCTGAGCAGTCACATGCCTGGTTCGAATTCTTCATACCCGAATACGGCTGGGTAATGGGAGATTCAACACCGGGATGCGCTTCCGATGCAAGTTGCTACAGTGTCGACGCGCTGACAGAAGCTTATCCTGAGATCGAGAATCCGGAATTAGGAAATAACGAAGAACCCACTGAACCTTCCGATAGTTCTGAGACTGAACCTTCCGAGACCGGAGCAGAAGAAACTGAAGAGACGACACCGGATACAACAGAGACTGAAGAAACATCCGGGACAACTGAAGCCGGAGCAACACCCACAACGGCTGCCTCTCCCACAACACCTGAAGGTGAGACTGTTCCGTCAGTTGATATCGAATACGAAGGCACAGCTCCTTCAGGCATTGACGAAGAGTATGTCTCACCTGCAGAACAGAAGGCCAAAGAGATCGAACGGGTTACTCTTAAAGTACTTCTCATCTTATTGATAGTAGTAGTCTCATTGGTCGTATTCGTGATGATCCTGAGGGTCGCATACTATATCTTCTGGTACGGAAAATTCAATACCGACAAGAACGACGAAAAGGCCATCGCATACTACCACTACTATTGCTTCATGGGACGCACGTTAAGATTTACGATCCCGAGAAAGGCAGTTGAGATTGCCGAGAAGGCTGCGTTCGCCGCAGATTCGCTGTCTGACGAAGAAATAAAAATGCTCCATACATTATGTAGGGAGCATATGGTTGAATGTTCAAAGAGCTATACCAGATTAAAGAAGCTACTGTTCAGACTGTTGCTTATTAATATCTGATATCACAGATAAGTAACTGTCTCCGACAAAGGCTTTCTCTTGCCGTGATTTGAAAGAGGACCTGTTCCTGCCGATGCATAACCGAGATCAAGGATCATGAGAACATCTTCGTTGTCGGGAAGATTGAACACGGATCTTATCTGCTCAAGATCGATGCAGTTGAGCCAGCAGCTGTCGACACCTTCGTTTGCCGCTGCGAGCATGAGATGCGTTGCAACGATCGATGCATCCTCAACGCCTGATTCCCTTGCAGAATCCGGATATGTATAAACGTTGTTCTTATCGAAAGCAACAAGAAGACATGTGCCTGCGTTGTATCTGCAGGGTGTGACTTTATCTATCTTTGCAAGTCCGTCGTCAGACTGGATGACGTAGATGTGCTGTTCCTGAAGGTTCTTCGCGGTGGGTGCGAGTCTTCCTGCCTCAAGGATCCTCTCAAGCTTTTCGGGCTCGACTTTTCTTCCGTCGTAACTCTTGCATGAATAACGGTCTCTTATTACATCGGTGAATTCCATGGCATCCTCCTTAATCAGTCACAAGTATAACCGGGCTTTTTATATAAGCTGTCACACTCAGGCGCGATCTGTGTATCCCATACCTTTGACTTCCAGTCGTCCTTTTCGACCTCTTTTATTGCGATGGAAACGCTTGACAGATCGCATCCCATTGTCTCTGAAATGGCCTTTGCGACTTCCTCTGCGCACTTTGCCTTTACTTCTTCCGTTCTGCCCGGATAGCATTTGATCTCTACATGCGGCATATTCATATACCTCCGAAAAATGTTATTTCCCATTATACCAATATGTAATTCGTATTAGTTAAGGCATTTTATGCATTTCACAACGCTTTTTTGCATCTTACCTTAAGAGTCATTGAGCCCGGGAATCCCGTTAACTATACTCGCCTCAAAACAAACAAAGGCAGGTATGGTTATGGCATATTTACTACTCATTTTAATGGCAGTATCAGAGATAGGATTTCTGATCTTCGACCAGATAAAAAAGTCATCCAAAAAGACATGGTCTTTTAGAAGACTCATCGTTAATCTGGGGCAGGCGGTGCTTTTCGCGCTAATGCTGATCCTTCCCGGGATCGATACTAGTTTCAGGTTCACGGGACTTATTATCCTTCTTGTCATAAGAATTGTTTTCGCTGGTGTGTCAGTGCTCATCAACAAAAACAAGACCGTGGCAAAGAAGCTCCCGGGAAAGATTGCAAGTCTTATATTAAGCATCCTTCTTATCGCAGGCGCAATGCTCCCTTCATTCATCTTCACGGACTACGAAGGCCTCCCGGTTCACGGCCCTTATGGAGTAAAGCAGAGCAGTGCCATCCTGGTCGATAAGAACAGGATCGAAGAGTTTGAAAGCGACGGTTCTTATAGGGAAGTTCCCGTTTATTTCTTCTATCCGGAGAATACATCCGAAGGTGACAGATTCCCTCTCGTCGTTTTCTCTCACGGTGCATTCGGATATTATGAGAGCAACGCTTCAACTTATCTTGAACTTGCAAGCCAGGGCTATGTCGTCGTAAGCCTTGATCACCCATATCACTCTTTCTTCACGAAGGATACAAACGGAAAGACAATTACCGTTGATCCTGATTTCATGAACAGCGTAATGAACGCCAACGGAGATATGACCGAAGAGAAGATCTACGAAGAATCTTCCAAATGGATGAGGCTCCGTGTTGGTGATATGAACTTCGTGCTTGATGAACTTAAGAAAGGCGCAGACGAGAACGATCTGGACGCATACTGGTTTGCAAATGAATCCCTGAAGAAAGATTCTTTGGAAGCTCTCGGCCTCATCGATACAGACAAGATCGGTGTCATGGGTCATTCGATGGGCGGCGCGACTGCTGTCGAGATTGGATTGGAAAGAGATGATATTGATGCGGTGATCGACCTCGACGGTACGATGCTCGGATCCATAAAAGGCGCTAAAGACGGCAAATACATCATTGAAGATGTGGAGTACCACGTGCCTCTTTTCGAGCTGAAGAATGCGGAAAGCTACTACGAACTGATCGAGATCGAGAAGATGGATTATCCCTATCCGAATTTCGTTATCAGGGACAATGCCGATGTTTACTACGACACATACTTCGAAGGGTCGCTCCACATGGATTATACGGATCTTCCGCTGTTCTCGCCTTTCCTCGCAAAACTTTTAGGCTCGGGCAACGTCGACAACGCTTACATGATGGACCGGGTAAACTCCCTTGCGGTCAGTTTCTTTGATTGCTATCTTAAAGGAGAAGGTCAGTTCTCTGTGAACGAATCTTATTCCGGAGTCAGATAATGGACATTAACGTAAAAAAGATCGGCGAGACCGAAGAGGAATATATCGAGATCGGCTGTCACGTGCGTGACGGCCGTATCAACGATATCGTCAGGTTTGTGGAAAACCTGGAAGGCAACATAAGCGGCACGAAGGGCGAGAAGAAATACGCGATCCCCGTGACCGAGATCTTCTACATCGAATCGGTCGACAACAAGACTTTCATCTACTCATCCAAAGACTGTTATGAGACCACAAGAAAGCTCTATGAATTCGAAGAACTGTTAAAAGGCAGGAGCTTTTTAAGGATCTCCAAATCAGTCGTGCTAAACATCATGAAAGTCGATTCGATCAAGCCCGCGCTGAACGGAAGATTCAGCTGCATCTTAAGAAACGGCGAAGAGGTAATAATCTCGCGCAAATACGTTAATCCGTTCAAGGAATTCATCTCGAAGAAGGTATAAGACATGAAGGAAAACATAAAAGACAATCTGATGAATTTCTTCATCATAGTAACTCTGGTAAATATCGTGATATTCGTATGCGGAACGATCCTCGCACCCGACCAGGAGATCACCTATTCGGCTTTTCTTGTACCGATAATCGACGGAGCGCTCGGAATAATTCCCGGCATTGTCATGTACTCCAAGCGCGAGCTTACCGTAAAGCAGATGATAGTAAGAGAAGTGATCCAGCTTCTGTCGATCGAACTCATAATCCTTATATTCACATTCGGGATCAACGGCTTAAAAATCGAGAACCTTACGCTCATAATTGCAGAGATGGTATCGATCGCAGTAGTCTTCGTGCTCGTTATCGTCATCAGATTTTTCTTCGATAAGAGAAGCGCGAAAATCATGACCTCCGATCTGAAGGAGTTCCAGAGATCTTTCTCGGCAAAGGAATCCCGGGATTAAGAAATAAATCCGGGCTTTACAAACTCCACACCGTTCTTGAGCAATTCTTCGATGAAGATCTTATAGTACTCAGGAACCATGGCTTCCGTCTCATCATGCGCATGAAGGAGCAGCAAATGATCGCTTCCGTCAGCCAAAAGTGGAGCACCCGTCCCGGGTTCCTTATCGTAGATGCGCTTCATGACGTCTTCAAGGCCGAAGCCTGAGCCCGGACGGATGTTGTATTCAGCAAAATCAAAAGTCCAGAATGTATCGATGTCTTTGTTGTGGCCTTCTTCTGTCCAGAATGGATAACCGAATTTTGTATCGTCGACTTTATTGAACCCCTGCTGTGACAGATATTCCTGAATGAGGGCTTTGTTGTCTCCGCCCTTGTCACCATAGGGGAAACGGAAAGGTCTGTACTTTCTCTCAATGCCGGCTTCTTCGTAGAACTTATTTAAGACTTCCTCGTTCTTTTCGATCTCTTTTTTGCATTCTTCAAAACTGATCTCAGAGAAATGAGGATGGGTATAGCTGTGGTTGCCTACGATCATGCCGTGCTGCAATGCATAGATAAGTTCAGCGGGGTGGTTTTCTGCCCACTGCCCTACCATGAACATTATTGCGGTAATGTTCTTCTCGCTTAAGTAATCAACGATTGCAGGTGTGTTATTTGATGAGACGTCATCGATTGTAAGTAATGCCCTGATCATTATTTTTCTTCCTTATATAAAATATTTTTCTCTTCTACTAAAAGCTTGCCCAAAAGATCTTTCTGGCGCGCTCTGGCAACATCTTCAGGCACTTTAAACTCTCCCGATTGCTCGCGCTTCTTCTCTTCTGCCTCAGCCTCACGGTTCTGTGCGTTGTATAGTCTGGTGTGGCCCATCACACTGGGACTGTAATGCTGATTCATAAGCAGGAGATCGATTATATCAAGCGCGATGTTGCCCGCAAGCGTACCGGCAGGTTCTTTCCAAAGACTTTCATCAAGATGCGAAGGATTAGTATTCATGAAATCATTTACATAATCATCGAGATACTTCTCTTTCGGATTTGCCGCTTCCCTGATCATTCTGGACCTTTCGGCAGCAGCACTTTCTTCGGCATCCATCTTTGCAAATGCAGACATCTGCTTTTGGACAGGCTTCTTCCTGACCAGTGTATTTTGAGCATTCAGTTTCTCGCGAAGATCACTGATATCGACGCCTGCAAGAGCCAGTTCAACAAAACAGTATTCAAGAACATGTGATATGTAATCCTTGACTCGTGAATCATCTGATTGTGCCATCAGGTTCACGTCTTTGCGCATCAGGAGCAGCTTAACTTTTTCGGGGCTCTTGGAAACCTTGTCAACGAGGACGCCGGTGTCTTCTGCCTGATAGCAGCACAAAAGATTCAGGAGCATGACATTGGGCTCGGCTTTATCAAGGCTGTTCAGGATCTTTATGGCCTGATCGAACCTGAGGTTTCTGACATGAGCCCTTGCTTCTTCGTATGTGCCTTCAGAGATCTCATCCGTGATTCCGAATTCATTACCGCAGCGCTGACAGACAAGATTGCCTGAGAAAGTATCGTTACGCATTGAGCGTCCGCAAACAGAGCAACGTGGTTCCATACTATCCCCTCCTGATATTTGAAAATTATTATATCACGTGCGCGTAAAACCCTTTGTTATAATAAGCAAAAACAATGGGACATTTGGTGTCCCATTCCCGAAAACAAGGCATTTGCTCGTTTTGTGTCCTGTTTTCCGGGCGGGTGAAAAATTAAACTCAAGCCATCACTCAAGGAGGCAGACTTAAAATGGATCAGCAGAAGATTGGAGAATTTCTTAAGACACTTCGAAAGGACAAAAACCTTACTCAGGAAGAACTTGCGGATAAGATGAACGTCTCAAGAAGAACAGTCTCAAGATGGGAGACTGGAAGCAACCTTCCGGACCTCTCGATCTTAGTCGAGCTTGCAGATCTTTACGATGTCGACATGAGGGAAATCTTCAATGGCGAAAGGAAAAACGAGACCATGGATAAGGATCTTAAAGAAACAATGCTCATGGCAGCAGATTACACTGACGACAATATGAAGAAAGTAATGAAGAGAATGCAGCTGATGTTCATCGGCGCAACCGTTTGCGGAGCTCTCTACATTCTTCTTGTCTGCTTCGGACCGGATATCGATACTGCCCTTTACGGCTTTCTCAACGGCGGCCTGCTCGGAATAATGTTCGGAATGCTCATTATGGGCATCTTCATTACCGACAAGAATTTCCGTAAGGTCACGGAATGGAAGCAATCAATGCTCGGCAAAAACAAGAAATAATCCTGAGGATCACAACATGATAAACACTTCTGAAATAACGAATAAGAAATTCGGTATCTTTATGGCTGTCGCCTTTCTGGTGGCATATATACCTCTTTCAATTGCAGGAATCGCCTATAAAGGCGGCAACACTCTGCTTTGCCTGTTCCTGTTCAGGTTCATAGCAATATTCATCCCTTTGATCGCAGTTGCCGTATCCGGCCTTCCCTTCAAAAAGCTCGGATGGAAGCCGAAGTTCAAGTTTAAGTACTTCATCGCATCCCTCATCGGCCCCCAGATCTTAAGCTGGATCGGCGCAGGAATTTTCTTCCTTCTCAACAGGGACTCGTTTGAAATAAGCCTGAACGCATATCTGGCGATGCTCCCCGAAGAGACCAGAGCCCTTATCGACACTTCTTCCTTAAATCCATATGCGATGGTCACCGTAATGACCATAATGTCTCTTACGTTCCTTCCCATTTCGCAGATCCTTCCGAGCCTCGGCGAGGAAGCCGGCTGGAGAGGCGTTATGTATCCATACCTTAAAGGTAAGCTCGGCCCGGTCTTCGGAAGACTTTTAGGCGGCGCTCTCTGGGGAATCTGGCACTGGCCATTGATCATTCTCGGCAACTATTTCTACGAAGGCGATTACTTCGGCAAGCCTTTTTTAGGACCCGTCATGATATGCGTAGCTCTTTGCGCATTCGGAATCCTGATCGACATCGCTTACGAGAAGACAGGCTGCATCTGGATCCCTTCGCTCATGCACGCGGCAATGAATTCATCGGCTATGCCTCTCATGTTCATGTTAAATAGCGGAAAGACTCACCTGTCGATATTAGGACCCAACTGCTTCGGCCTTTTGGGATGCCTGCCGGTGATTATACTTGCGGCAGTACTTCTTTTCGCAAACGGAAAGAAGCAGGCATAATACTTGCGGCTGTAATGCTTTTCGCAAAGGGTAAAAAACAGGCTTAATACAACAGATATAAAAACTTTATCAGGTGGTACTTATCACAGTTGCAAAACGGTAAGTACCATCTTCATATTCATATACGTAATAATCGTGGAACACACCATAGGTATAAAACTCGTATTCTTCAGGTATGGTATCCTCGTCGAGCAGCGGAAGACCGGATGAGATCCGGTAACGCTTAACGGTTGCGCCCTTAATATCTTTACTGTCTTCCGGATCTGTATCCTGCAAGGTTATCTCAATGGAATCCCTGCATCCTTCAGGCAAAGCCTCATACATCTCATCAAGGCTGTTGTACTGATAGGTCTCGACCTCATATACCGCATCACGCAAACCCTTTTTTGCATAACGCTCAAAGCATGGCGCAAGTTCCGGATACAGTGCCTTGTAACCATACTCCTTCTGCTGTTCAGCCGTCATGGATTCGTATATATCCCCGTTGGAAGCTTTGACGTAACCACGGATAAACATGAAGATAAGCGCTCCAAACAAAAGAGCTATCGTACCAAAGATACCAAAGCCTATAGCAAATCCCTTTTTCATCTGACCTTACTCCTAATAAAGAATTACCATGGTTGGGATTATATTAGCATGGATTATATTGTTTTTCAATTACTTTTTATTGTTTTTCGATAAATTGTGTATTGCTGCCGCTGAGACAACACCGGGAGTTATTATTGTTTGGCGCCCGCGAAAACCAGACCTGAAGCATGTTTACAGTGTCGTTTTCACGGACCGCCCGGCAAAAAACAAGGTGCCTCAGTAATCTGAGACACCCTGTCCTGTACGGAGAATCGGTTTGAATTATCAGTTCATAGCTTTGATCTCGACGTCGTCGAGGAAGAACGGGCTCATGTCGGAGCTCTCGAAATAGATCGTGAGAGTAGCGCCTTCTTCGATCTCGAAATCACCTTCGCCGAAAATCCACTCTTCAGAACCTGTCTGTACTTCGGCAATGGTAGGCCATGTGCCGTCGATGTCAGCTGTACACTTGCAGACATCTGCCTTGGACTTGATCCAGAAGCTTACGTGGATAACGTGTCCTGCATACTGAGAAACGTCGATCGAATAACCGTCGTACTCAGCATAACCTTCTGTATTCTGGAGGCAGAAACCACTGTCGTGACCGCCTTCAACAACCTTCTGCACGGAGCTGTATCTGGGACCGCCGATGAAGCTCTGGTCCTCATAGTCTTCTGTGAAAGGAGTTGTATCGGATACAGGCTCAACATAGTCAGCAGGCTTTGCAACCTCGCCGCCGTTGATGGCGCACATAACGCCCTCGTATGCCGGCTTGGGTGAGAGGTTTCCGTAGAAGAGCAACGGCTTTGTTGCAGACTTCCAGCTCATGTCATCTGTGAGACCCCAGACAGTTACGCACTCGATCGGAACGCCTGCCTTGTCTGCTTCGATGATGGCTGTGAAGAACTTCTTCATGTAAACGCCCTGGTCGTACATAGGGTTAACTGACTTGGGTGCTGTAACGTCAAGCTCTGTGATGTGGATAACTACACCGAGCTCATCTGCATATCTCTTGGCAGCTTCAACATAGTTGTCGACATTGAGGCCGGAGCTGATGTGGCTCTGCATGCCCATACCGTCGAGGTTGCCTGCTTCAGCGATAGGCTTCAGGAAAGCGAGGATGTCATCCTGCTTGGATGTCTGATATTCGTTGTAATCGTTATAGAAGAGCTGTACTCCGGCAGGTCCGTGCTTTCTTGCAAACTCGAATGCCTTAGCAACGTAGTCATCACCAATTGTCTGCTTCCAATAGCAGTCTCTCATTCCCCCATCATCTGCGGCCGCTTCATTGACTACGTCCCAGGCATAGATAACGCCGGGATAATTCTCTTCGCACCAGTTCATGACCTGGTCAATATAGTTTTCCATTCTCTTGAGCATGAGATCTCTGCTTGCGAGATTTCCGTTGACATCATAGTTCTCATAGAAGAGCCATGAAGGTGTCTGTGAATACCATACGAGAGTATGTCCTCTCATCTGGATGCCATTCTCTTTGCAGAAGTCCAGGATGGGCTTTGCAGCATCGAAATGGATCGCAGGGCACTCATTGTACTTTGCGGGATCTGCAAGTGTTGTAGCAGCATCAAGAACGCTGTCAGGCTTGAGTTCGTTTTCAGGTGTAACTGAATTGAACTGTGTCGTGATGAGCTTTCTGAAGCCGTCGTTTGTGTTTGTCATTACAGTTGCAGGTGAAGCTACACCGAACTTGAAGTAGTCGGCATAAGCAGCTGCAAGAGAAGCTGTCTGTGTAGGATCCTGAAGTGATTCAACAGGTACGCCCGTAAGGTTGTTGAACTCACCTTCAATGCTTACCGTAAAAGAAGAAACCGTGTAATCTCTTACGTCATTTGCTTCGAGATAGATCAATGCATTTTCTGCGTTTGCAGGGATCTCGACCGTACCGGTAATGCTTACCGCACCGGATGCGTCGGGCTGTCCGCCTGCAATGTTTACGTAGGTAACGTTGCCGAAGATCTCGTATCTCATCGAAAGAGTTAGTGAGTCATTTTCGGTCGTTGCCTGTGCAGTAGTCTTGATCGTGTTGCCTCTGTAATCAGGGCAAGGTACTGCAACACCGCTGTTGCTTGATTTGCGCTCCGTAACAACAGCTGTTCCGTCCTTAAGGGTTACTTTGCAGTCACCATATGTGACCCAGTTGCCCTTGTTTTCCTTCTTTGTGAAGTCCGCTGTGATGGTCTGCGGAACTTCGCGCGGTCCGTCTGAGCCCTTGGGAAGAGCATCACATCCGCTAAGGAGGAACATGCCTGCCAAAGCGCCCGCGATGAGTTTAACTAAACCTTTTTTCATATTACCTCCACGAAACAATTTTATTTTTGCTTCTTGTCAAGATAAATGATACAGCAAGAATGGTTAAGCAAACAATCAACTTGGATAAGGGGCATTGCCTAAAAATAAGCACAAATTTCCGTCAGGCTGCCATCTCCACTTTACAAATATTGCTATTGTCCGCAATTTATGTATTTTCGATTTAGCTAACTTAACGAACAGAGATTCGAAAATTTGATTATCAAAATAATTTTCTTTCTGCTATGATTGTCGTAATGGTGGTGTTCAGATGAAATATATACTTTGGTTATTTATTTTTCTGATCTTCGGTGTCCTCCAGTACGCACTTCTCCTGATGGTCAGCGCGTGCCTGGTCGATTCCAAGAAGTTCTATGACAAGCACAACGGCTATTACCGTTGGCTCCTTAACAGCTCGACCTGGATCCTGGTGTTTTTCGGGCGCGTGCATCTGCACACCAAGGGAATGAACAAGATCCCCCAGAACCAGAGATTCCTGCTCGTCTGCAACCACAAATCCAAATTAGATCCGATCACGACATGGTACATGTTCAAGGATTATGACCTCGCCTTCATTTCCAAGGAAGAGAATTTCCACGTTCCTTTCTGGGGCAACATCATAAGAAAGTGCTGCTTCCTCGCAATAGACCGTGAGAATCCGAGGAAGGCAATGGAGACTGTCAACAAGGCAGCAGAGCTCATCAGAAACGATGAAGTATCCATGGCAGTATATCCGGAAGGAACAAGAAACTTCGGTGAAGGACTTCTTCCTTTCCACAGCGGAGTCTTCAAGATCGCACAGAAGGCAAACGTTCCGGTTGTCATCTGCGGCATCAAGGGTGCCGACATGATCCGCAAGAATTTCCCGCTTCATAAGAGTGACGTTTATTTTGAGGTCTTAGACGTAGTGTCTGCCGAAGACGTAAAGGCACAGCGCTGCAACGAGATCTCCGATTATGCAAGAAATCTCATGCTTGCTTATATCGACAATAACGAGGAGGAGAACGATAATGTCAACCTACGTACTGTATAACAGCCTTTCCGGAAACGGAACCGGCAAGACCAAAGCAGAAGAGATCAAGCCCTTCTTAAGCGGTAAGGAACTGGTTTTCGAGGACGTCACAAAGATCACCGATGCCAATGCTTTCTTTGCAGGTCTCAATCCTGATGACGAACTCTATCTCTGCGGCGGCGACGGTACGCTCAACCGCTTCATCAACAACACCGACGGGATCGACATCGTACAGCCTCTTTACTTCTTCCCTACAGGAACAGGCAACGACTTCTGGAACGACCTGGGCAAGAAGGTCGGCGATGCTCCCGTACAGATCAACGAATACATCAAGGACCTCCCCTTCGTCGAAGTTAACGGCATGAAGAAGCGCTTCATCAACG
>JAEEGG010001139.1_pt1 | contig 73790 bp, 61 predicted proteins | sample 9134161 | NCBI WGS metagenome assembly JAEEGG01 (sample SAMN16246543, study PRJNA631951) | gut metagenome | biome: gut microbiome; feature: rumen; material: CR-attached | host: Bos | place: Iran: Karaj | collected 2018-10
CGGGATAGATCATCATGGGCTTATAGTACTTCACGCCATTGATTTCGTTGGCTACATCGCCGGGGAATACGTCGGTAATCTCCTCGTACATCTCGAAGAGGTTGCCATAACGCTGCATGATGACGTCGAGACCCAGGCGGTTGATAGACTCAGAGAAGTCGAGGAACACGGCCAGACCGGTGTTGTTGACACCGAAGCCCTTGTCGCAACGCTCCTTAGCGGCACGAGAGGCCACGTCACGGGGTACGAGGTTACCGAAGGCGGGATAGCGGCGCTCCAGATAGTAGTCGCGGTCCTCCTCGGGAATCTCCCAACCCTGCTTGGTACCAGCCTGCAGAGCCTTGGCGTCCTCAATCTTCTTGGGAACCCAGATGCGGCCGTCGTTACGCAGCGACTCAGACATCAGCGTCAGCTTAGACTGCTTGTCGCCATGAACGGGAATACAGGTGGGGTGAATCTGCACGTAAGAGGGGTTGGCAAAGTAAGCACCCTTGCGATAGCACTGAACGGCAGCGGTGCAGTTGCAACCCATGGCGTTGGTGGACAGGAAATAAGCGTTACCGTAACCACCGGTAGCAATTACTACGGCGTTGGCAGAGAAACGCTCCAGCTGACCCGTCACGAGGTTCTTGGCAATGATACCACGGGCACGGCCATCGACAATGACAACATCCTCCATCTCGTAGCGAGTATAGAGCTTCACCTTGCCGGCCTTCACCTGTGCCGACAGCGAAGAGTAAGCGCCGAGCAGCAGCTGCTGACCGGTCTGACCCTTGGCATAGAACGTACGGCTGACCTGAGCACCACCGAACGAACGGTTAGCCAGCATGCCACCATACTCACGGGCAAAGGGAACGCCCTGAGCCACGCACTGGTCGATGATATTGTTAGAAACCTCTGCCAGACGATAGACGTTAGCCTCGCGAGCACGGTAGTCACCGCCCTTCACGGTATCGTAGAACAGACGATAGACGGAGTCGCCGTCGTTCTGATAGTTTTTGGCGGCATTGATACCACCCTGGGCAGCGATAGAGTGCGCACGACGAGGAGAATCCTGGATGCACAGGTTGATAACGTTGAAGCCCATCTCGCCCAGCGAGGCTGCTGCAGAGGCACCAGCCAGACCGGTACCTACAACGATGACGTCGAGCTTCAGCTTGTTCTTAGGGTTCACCAGACGCTGGTGAGCTTTATATTCCTTCCATTTCTCAGGTACTGGACCTGCGGGAATCTTTGAATCTAATACTTTAGCCATGACTTTTCAAATGAAAAATGAAAAATGAAAAATGAAAAATTAAGTTACTTTCCGCAAGCTGCAGCGGCATCCTTGCAGCAATCAACAGCCTGTTGACAGCAATCGGCAGCAGCACCGTCACAGCAGAGTGAAGGTGCGCAGCCAAAGGCAAAGGCCAGTACGACGACCAGGAAGCCCAGCATGAGCAGGGTCACATAGATGAGACCGATGACCTGCCAGCGCTTCAGCCAAATCTTACCACTGACGCCCAGCGTATGCATGGCAGACCAGAATCCGTGCGAGAGGTGAAACCAGATGGCACAAATCCAGATGACATAAAGCACTGCATAGACGGGATTGCCGAAGGTGTTGACAATCTTACCGAAACCGTCAGCAGGAGCCGGATCGTAATGAATGGCAGGGAACAACTCGGCAAACATCATGTTGTACCAGAAGTTGAACAGGTGCAGGAACAGACCCAGCAGGATGATAACACCCAGGGCCAGCATGTGCTGCGATGCCCACTCCACTTTCTCAGGCTTGTCGGTGACAGCATAGCGCTCTGAGCCGCGGGCTCTGTTGTTCTGTACCTCCAGGATGAAGGCATAGACAATGTGAATCAGCGCCAGCAGCGCCAAACCCATAGTAGCCACAACGGCATACCAGTTGGCACCCAGCAATTCGCAAATCATGTTGTAAGCCTCGCCAGAGAACAGTGCCACCACGTTCATGCAGCAGTGGAACGTCAGGAACAGGATAAGGCACAGTCCGGTAACGGACATTACAACCTTACGACCAATTGATGAATTGATTAACCACATAAAATATTGAATTAAAATTATTAAAATGTTACTTAGTATTAGGTACGTGCATACACGTTGAGACTGCAAAAGTACTACAAAAATATGACACTCACAAACGTTTTCCGTAGAAAATGCACTATTTATACAAAATCCACCTCTTTTGACGAGAATAACAAAATAAATTTGTACCTTTGCAAAGTTTTTGCAGTAGTTGTTATGGAACAAGAGAAAGACCTCCAGCAGGAAAACGAGCGGACGCTGCTCATGCAACTGTTCGACTTTCAGCCCATCCTCCGTCAGCAGGAAGACTTGGTGCGCATCTTTGCAGAGTTCCTCTACCCTACCCCCAGCTCACTGCAACAGCTGCACGAGCAGACACTCACAGACCTTCAGCACCGCGTGATAGAAGTGGCTGAGAAATGGCGGAAAGTGATACAAGCGACACCTGTCGAAAGCCTACGACAAGGAGTATTCCTGGAGCGCGTCAAACGCAGTGCAGCCTACTTTGAGCATACGCTAAAGGAGTTGCTGGCTGAACCGTTGGAACGGTCTGCCCAAGTGGAAACAACCGACGAGCAAGCGAAGAAACAGCTGGACGACGCACTGCAGGAAATGCGACAGACATGGCTCTCACGATGCCGTCTCCTCCAGAAGATAGCCCAACAGGGCTTGACGAATTACCTGAGGGAGCAGCGAAACACGGAAAACGTTACCACAGCAACCCATAACGAGGTAGGCGTATGGGGAGAGGAGCAGGCAGCGCACTACTTACAGCAGAAAGGCTATACGATGATAGAACACGACTGGAAATCGGGACATAAGGACATCGACCTTATTGCCTTGGACGGAGAGACGGTGGTGTTCGTAGAGGTGAAGACGCGCCGCAACAGGGTCTTTGGTGAACCTGAGGATGCCGTGAACTATGCGAAAATGAAAAATCTGCGGGCAGCCTTCAACCACTATATCAAATATAAGTGCATTGACAAAAACACGCGCTTCGACATTGTCTCTGTAATCGGCACTCCCGATGGAGGACTAACGGATATTACTCATTACGAGGATGTTCCCATTTATTAAGACACCAACTAAACGACATTAACAACAACAAACAACATGGCATATCTTGGAGAATTGATATCTATCGCCGTCGCATTCTCATGGACCGCAACGGCACTGCTCAGCGAGTTCGGTTCGAAACGACTGGGCAACCTGACGTTAAATGTGTTGCGCATGGCAATGACCCTGCTGTTTTCGATGTTGTTGTTTGCGGTCGTCATGGGTTCACCAGTACCTGCAGGAGGTTCTTGGGAAGCGCATGGCTGGATGCTGCTATCGGGACTGGTGGGATATGTCATTGGAGACTACTGCCTGTTTCAGAGCTACATCATCATCGGATCGCGCTACGGACAGTTGTTCATGACATTAGCGCCATTGGCAGCAGCACTCGCGGCATGGGTCATGATGGGACAGGAAATGAATGCGATGAGTGTGCTCGCCATGCTCATCACGCTGGCGGGTATCAGCATCTCAGTCTTGGGACGTGGCGAACACCATAAGGTATCACTGAAACTGCCTACAAACGGAGTACTCTTCGCCATTGGTGCCGCCGTTTGTCAAGGTGTGGGACTGGTGCTCAGCAAGATAGGAATGGACTATTACGACGACGCACAGATGCCTGGATGGCTCATCCCCTTCAGCGCTAATTTCTTCCGCTGTATAGCGGGCATCATCGGTTTTACCGTCTTGCTATATTTCAAGGAAGGCTTTGCACCCTTAAAAGAAGCACTGCACGACAGCAAAGGCATGAGCGTTGCTACGGCAACGACTATCTTTGGACCTTTTGTGGGCGTGGGCTTTTCGCTGATGGCGGTGCAATATACGAGTGCCGGCATTGCTTCAACGCTCATGGCACTGACACCTATCATCATTATATTACCTTCGCACTGGCTGTTCCATCAGCCCATCACCTGGCGGTCTATTTTAGGAGCGGTCATCTCCTGCGTGGGCGTCAGCCTTTTCTTTCAGGGATAGGGTCCTCGTACTATAGTACTTCGCCACCAAGGTTCCGCTGATGTTATGCCACACGCTGAACACGGCGCCAGGAATGGCTGCCAACGGGAAGGCAGCAAAATGGAGCGTGGCAAGCGACGAGGCAAGACCGGAGTTCTGCATACCCACCTCCACAGAGATGGCAATGCGCTTGTCTAAGGAAAGGCCCAACAGACGACCCAGGATATAACCAAGGGCTAATCCGCTGATATTGTGTAACATAACTACCAATACAACGATGAGTCCACCGGTAAGCAATCGTGAAGCATTGTGACCAACGATAATTGCTACCAACAAGGCGATCATCAAGGAAGAAAACGCTGGTAGATACGCCACGGCACGACGGGTAAAGGACGGCAGGAAATGCTGAATGAGAAAGCCTGCTACAATAGGAGCTATCACCACATAGACAATGCTGAGCAGCATGCCTACCGTATCAACATCGACAAAAGTTCCTGCCATGAACCACACGAGTAGCGGGGTAAGGAAAGGAGCTAACAACGTGGAAGTAGCGGTCATACCCACACTCAGTGCCAGGTCTCCCTTTGCCAGATAAGCAATGACGTTGGAAGCTGTTCCGCCAGGACAACAGCCCACCAAAATGACACCTAACGCCAAATCGGCAGGAAGGGAAAAGACCTTCGTCAATAGCCACGCCATCAGCGGCATGATGGTAAACTGTGCCAGACAACCGGTCAGCACATCTTTGGGACGACTGAAGACTACACGGAAGTCTTGTGGCGACAAGGTCAGACCCATACCAAACATGATCAGTCCCAACATAGGATTGACAACCCAAGTACCGACAGACATAAACGGTTCTGGCACCAGTACGGCCAACAGGGCTGCCAGTAATACCAATGCGCCCATCCACCGTGCTATAAAGTCACAAAGCTTTTTCATCCTTACTTCATTCTTTAATGGTTCAAATGCATCTTTGCTGATTCAGGGGACAAAGGTAATCATTTTTTGGAATATCCTCAAATAAATTTGGAATTTTGCTCGCTTATTCGTACCTTTGTGGCCATGATTCTGAAATACGACGTTATTGTGATTGGTGGCGGACATGCTGGATGTGAAGCAGCAACAGCATCTGCCAATATGGGGGCTAAGACCTGTCTGGTCACCATGGACATGAACAAGATAGCACAGATGTCGTGCAACCCCGCCATAGGAGGCATCGCCAAAGGACAGATTGTTCGTGAGATCGATGCCTTGGGGGGACAGATGGCCTTAGTGACAGATGCCACAGCCATCCAGTTTCGCATGCTGAACCGCTCGAAAGGTCCTGCCGTATGGAGCCCGAGAGCGCAATGCGACAGGGGAAAATTCATCTGGAAATGGCGATCAGTGCTTGACGAAACTCCCAACCTTGACATCTGGCAAGATCAGGCAGAAGAGCTGCTAACGGAAACGATGCCTGACGGTTCAGCCGTCAGGAAACAAGTGATAGGCGTTCGTACTGTCTGGGGTTGTGAGCTTCGCGCCAAAGCGGTGATTATTACCGCTGGCACCTTCCTCAACGGACTGATGCACATCGGACGGAAGATGGTAGAGGGAGGACGAATAGCAGAACCTGCCGCACACCATCTGACGGAAAGCATCACACAACACGGCATCCGTGCTGCCCGCATGAAAACGGGTACCCCCGTCCGCATAGACAAGAGAAGCGTACACTTTGAAGACATGGAGCGGCAGGATGGAGAAAACGGATATTATCAATTCTCCTATATGGGCGAACAACGCCCCCTACAACAGCTGCCCTGCTGGGTGTGCTATACCAACGAAAAGGTGCATGAGACGTTGCGTAGCGGACTGGCAGACTCTCCTCTTTACAACGGACAGATACAGTCGATAGGACCACGTTATTGTCCGTCGATAGAGACCAAGCTGGTCACATTCCCGGAACGTCCACAGCACTTGTTATTCTTGGAACCGGAGGGCGAAGACACTAACGAGATGTATCTCAACGGTTTCTCTTCCTCACTGCCCATGGACGTACAGATAGCAGCTTTAAGACATATTCCTGCCTTAAGAGATGTGAAGGTTTATCGTCCTGGATATGCCATAGAATACGACTTCTTCGACCCAACGCAACTGAAACACTCTCTGGAATCGAAGCTGGTCAACGGACTCTTTATGGCAGGACAAGTCAATGGCACCACAGGCTATGAGGAAGCAGGAGGACAAGGAACAATAGCTGGTATCAATGCGGCACTCTTTGCAGGCGCAGCAGGCAGCGATAATAATACGCCGAAAACGACTTTTGAACTGAAGCGCGATGAGGCTTATATCGGTGTGCTGATTGATGACTTGGTAACAAAAGGCGTCGATGAACCTTACCGAATGTTTACCTCAAGAGCCGAATATCGCATCCTGCTCCGACAGGACGATGCCGATGCGAGACTGACCGAACGAGCATACGAATTAGGCATCGCCAAACGAGAACGCTACGACTGGTGGATGGAAAAGAAAAAGGCGATTGAGGCGATAGAAATGTTCTGCAAGAACTACGCCATCAAACCCAAAACGGTCAACGGAGCACTGGAAGCTATCGGCTCTACCCCACTCGTCTATGGTTGTAAACTGGAAGACTTGGTGGCACGTCCGGAACTGAATTTCGAGAAACTATACGACATCGTTCCTGAGTTAAAAGAGGTCATCAGCCAACTGCCCAACCGTCAAGAAGAAATAGCAGAAGCTGCAGAGATACGCATCAAATATAAAGGATATATAGAACGTGAACAATTGGTCGCAGAGAAGATGCACCGACTGGAGAACATCAAGATTAAAGGTCGTTTTGACTATCCAAATCTGACGGCTATCTCCACGGAAGCCCGCCAAAAACTGGAACGCATACAACCAGAAACACTGGCACAGGCCAGTAGAATACCGGGGGTTTCCCCCAGCGACATCAATGCCATGTTGGTGTTAATGGGTAGATAGGTTTCACGTGAAACAAAACGAGCACCCTGCTACTACGAACAGGAACAAAAGAAAATCAAAGTCCTTAGAAAGATATTAAAAACAATATTAAACCTATAAGAACATGAACAAGGAAATCATCATCGAGAATTTGCGTTGCATACCCGACTTCCCCAAGAAAGGTATCAACTTCCGTGACGTAACTACACTGTACCAAAACGCAGAATGCCTCAAATCAATGACCGAGGACATCTACAATCTCTACAAAGACAAAGGCATCACAAAAATAGTAGGTATAGAAAGCCGCGGTTTCGTCATGGCTTCTGCGGTAGCACCAAAACTAAATGCAGGAGTGGTGTTGGCTCGTAAACCAGGAAAACTACCTTCAACAGTAATCAAAGAAAGCTTCACTAAAGAATATGGGGTTGATACTGTTGAAATGCATCTTGATTCAATTAACGAGAACGATATCGTACTCATTCACGACGACCTCTTGGCAACAGGTGGCACTGCCTTGGCTACCCTCAAGCTGGTTAAACACTTCAAACCTAAAGCTGTCTATATGAACTTTATTATCGAAATAACCGATGAAGGACTACACGGTCGTGATGTGTTTGATGGTCTTGTTGATGTGACAGCATTGGTAACCTTATAAGGACAGGATAAACGTTTCACGTGAAACACAAGTCATGACAAAGGAAGAGAATGAGGCGCGTCTCAAGAGATTGAAAGGTATTGTCAGTGCGATGCCTGAGAAACCCGGCAGCTATCAATACTATGATGCTGACGGAACGATTATCTATGTCGGTAAGGCAAAGAATCTAAAGAGTCGCGTTTCTTCTTACTTCCATACAGAGGTGGATCGTTTCAAAACCAAAGTGCTTGTTTCCAAGATTTGGGATATCAGTTATACGGTCGTTAATACCGAAGAAGATGCTTTGTTGCTGGAAAATTCTTTGATTAAGAAGTACAATCCACGATATAATGTTCTTCTGAAGGACGGAAAGACCTATCCGAGCATCTGTGTGACGAAAGAATATCTTCCGCGCATCTTTTCCACCAGAACCATCAATAAGAAATGGGGAACGTACTACGGTCCTTATTCGCATATTTCATCGATGTATGCGGTACTGGAACTCATCCAGAAACTGTACCGTCCCAGAACCTGTCGCTTTCCCATCACAGAAGAGAGCGTCAATCAAAAGAAGCACCAGGTGTGTCTGGAATACCATATCAAGAACTGCTATGGTCCTTGCGTTGGCAAACAGTCGCACGAGGCATACATGAAAAACATCGCTCAAGCACTTGAAATACTGAAGGGAAACACCCGTGAAGTGCTGCGTCAGATGAAGGATGAAATGCTCTTGTTAGCAGAGGAACTACGTTTTGAAGAGGCAGAGGAAATCAAACGCAGATACCTGCTCATAGAACAGTTTGTGGCTAAGAGCGAAGTCGTGAGTCATACCATTGACAACGTCGATGTCTTCTCCGTTACCAACGATGAAAAGTTGGCGTTTGTCAACTATATCCACGTGGCAAACGGACAAATCAACCAGTCGTTTACCTTTGAATACAAAAAGAAACTGGATGAAAGTGACGAAGAACTGCTACAGCTGGCTATCGCAGAGATGCGAGAACGTTTTCATAGTCATGCCAAGGAGATTATCCTGCCTGCAGAGATAGACCTTGACTTGGAAGGGGTTACCATCACTGTTCCGCAGCGAGGCGATAAGAAAACACTGCTGGAACTATCGTTGATGAACGGCAAACAATATAAGTTTGACCGCTTGAAACAAGCAGAAAAGCTGAATCCGGAACAGAAGCAAGTCAGGCTCATGAAAGAGCTACAGGACTTGCTGCATCTGCCCATGATGCCCTACCAGATAGAGTGTTTTGACAATAGCAATATTTCCGGCTCTGATGCCGTAGCTGCGTGCGTGGTTTTCAAGAAAATGAAACCCTCCAAGCAAGACTATCGTAAATACAATATTAAAACCGTCGTAGGCCCTGATGACTATGCTTCCATGAAGGAGGTGGTCTATCGCCGCTACAAGCGCCTGACAGAGGAAGAACAACCCCTACCCGACCTCATTGTAGCCGATGGAGGCAAAGGGCAAATGGAGGTCATCAGACAAGCAGTACAAGACGAATTAGGACTGGATATTCCTATAGCAGGACTGGCTAAAGATAACCGCCACCGCACCAATGAACTGCTGTATGGATTTCCTCCACGAGTCATTGGCATGAAGACCAACTCAGAGCTATTCCGGGTGCTCACCCAACTACAGGATGAGGTACACCGTTTTGCCATTACTTTCCATAGAGAGAAGCGTTCTAAACATGCCCTACACTCAGAGTTAGATGACATTAAGGGCATTGGTCCGAAGACCCGTGAAGAGCTTTTAAACCATTTCAAAACGGTGAAACGTATCCGTGAAGAAAGTCTTGAGACACTGTCAGCCGTCATAGGGACGGCTAAGGCCACGATCATCCATCGGTACTTCCACCCAGAAAACGAGTAGTTTTTATACGCTAAATTTGGAGGTATCAAAATTATTGCTTAACTTTGCAGCATGAGAGCCGTAATACAACGTGTAAAACACGCCAGCGTCACTATAGATGGAGTTACTAAATCAGCTATCCGAGAGGGTTTTCTGATACTCCTCGGCATCTGTGAAGAAGACCATGAAGAAGATGTGGACTGGTTAGTACATAAGATAGCTCATCTGAGGATCTTTGACGATGATCAGCATGTGATGAACCGCTCTCTGCTCGACATAGATGGAGAAGCGTTGGTTGTCAGCCAGTTTACCCTATATGCCAGCTATAAAAAAGGAAACAGACCTTCGTGGTTTGGAGCAGGAAGTCACTAGCACTCTATCCCACTCTATCATGCTTTCTGTGAGAAACTTACAGAGGCTATTGGGAAGCCAGTAGGTACAGGAGAGTTCGGGGCTGACATGAAAGTAGAATTGCTAAACGACGGTCCAGTAACCATCTGCATGGACACTAAGAATAAAGAATAACGACTATGACGCTACAACAAGCGCAACACACTGTAGATGAGTGGATTAAGACGTACGGAGTGCGTTATTTCTCGGAATTAACCAACATGGCTGTTCTCACAGAAGAAGTAGGAGAATTAGCCAGAGTCATTGCCCGTCGGTATGGTGAGCAGTCGTGGAAGAAAGACGATCCGCGAGGTGCTGACAATGGTCAACAGGCTTTAGAAGACGAGATGGCAGATGTGCTGTGGGTACTGCTCTGCCTGGCCAATCAGACCGGAATCGATCTGACCGAAGCACTGAAGAAGAACCTTGAAAAGAAGACCGCTCGCGACAAAGAAAGACATCAAAACAATAGTAAACTCAAATAAATATTAACTTAAAATCTTAGTATTATGGAAGAAATTAAAAGTAAGTACGAACAGGCATTAAGTAAGTACAACTGCAATGTTGATGAAGCCGCTGTAGCAGCAGCTGTGAAGAAGATTGTTGAAGAAAGAGTTCCGAAGAACAACACCGAAGAAATCAAGAAATTCCTGTTTAGCTGTGTATGTATGACCACCCTCACCACACAAGACTCTGACGAGAGCGTTCTGAAGCTGGTTGAGAAAGTGAATAAGTTTGCTCACGAATATCCTGATATGCCCCATGTGGCCACGGTTGTTACCTATCCCCGTTTTGCCAGATTGGTGGCAGAATCCTTAGAGGTTGAAGGTGTTATTCCTACCGTTGTGAGTGGTGCTTTCCCCTCTTCTCAGGCTCTGTTGGAAATCAAGGTTGCAGAGACACAGCTCGCTGTGCAGGATGGTGCTGAGAACGTAGATATCGTGATGCATGTCGGTGAGTTCCTGGCTGGCGACTACGAGACCGTTTGCGACGAGATTTGGGAGCAGAAGGCTGCCTGCGGTAATGTTCCTATGAAGGTGATTCTGGAAACCGGCGACCTGCTGAATCTGTCGAACGTCAAGAAAGCTTCTCTTCTGTCGATGTATGCTGGTGCTGATTACATCAAGACCTCTACTGGTAAGGAGAAGGTCGGTGCTACTCCTGAGGCCGTTTATGTCATGTGTCAGGCTATCAAGGAATACTACGACCAGACAGGTATCATGATTGGTTTGAAGCCTGCAGGAGGTATTAATACCGTGAATGATGCCATCACCTATTATAGTATCGTTGAAGAAGTACTGGGCAAGAAGTGGCTCACCAACTATTACTTCCGCCTGGGAACCAGCCGTCTGCCCAACTTGGTGCTGAGCGATTTGGCTGGCAAGGAAGTGAAGTTCTTCTAATAGTTACGCTGAACGACGTAATCAACATAGGCTGTCAGGGCATCCCTGATAGCCTTTTCTTTTACCCACTCGTCAATATATTGATAGCAGCTACGGCTGAGTTCCTCCATTTTCCGCTCAGCATAAGCGATGCCACCCTGCTCTTTCGTAAAGGATACTAAGCAAGCGATTTCATCGGTTGTAACAGTACCTGCCTTAACCTTTCTGGCAAGCGTTGTCATGATCTCGTCATGCGTAGTGTTCAGGGCATAGATAACAGGAAGCGTGAGTTTCCCCTCTGACATATCATTACCAGTGGGTTTCCCGATGTTAGCAGCATCGAAATAATCGAAGATATCATCACGGATTTGGAAAATCATACCCAACTGCTCTCCAAACTTTCGAGCTCGTTCCACATCATTTTCCGAAGCACCGGCAGAAAGCGCACCCACGGCAGCACAGACTTCAAAAAGCACTGCCGTCTTCTGCTTGATAATCTGATAATAGACCGATTCATCGAAGTCATTACGCTGGATGTTATCCAACTGTAGCAGTTCTCCCGCAGAGAGCGTCTGTCCCAGTTCTGCCAACAACTCCACTATCCTGGGCTGACCCGTATAAGCAACATGCAGCAAAGAAGTAGAAAGAATATAATCACCTACTAATACCGCCACCTTATTATTTAAGAAAGCATTAACAGAGAGTTGTCCTCGGCGCTCATTACTCTCATCCACCACGTCGTCGTGCACCAGCGATGCCGTATGTAGCAACTCTAAACTGACAGCAGCGTGATGCGTCACTTCAGAAACGTGGCCATAGTTCTTAGCCATCAGCAACGTCAAGATAGGTCGCATTCTTTTGCCGCCACGCTGAGCGATATGCTTCAGTGCAAGTTCTAACATGCCGGCTTGTGGAGCAGCCATCGCTTGTCCAAACATCACGGAGAAATCGGCTAATTCCTTCTCGATAGGGTACTTAATGATGCTTAAATAATCCATGCGTATTATAATTTTCCTACAAAATTAGTGAAAATAATTGGATAGCAGCAATTTTTTTAGTAATTTTACACGGAAAATTTGAAATGTTATGGATAAACTATTCCTTTTAGATGCCTACGCACTGATTTATCGGTCGTATTACGCCTTTATCAAAAACCCTCGGATCAACTCCAAAGGACTGAACACCAGTGCCGTCATGGGATTCATGAACACCCTTCAGGAAGTGCTCACCAAAGAGAAGCCGACACACCTCGGTGTAGCTTTTGACCCTCATGGTCCCACGTTCCGCAGTGAAGCCTACCCAGCGTATAAGGCTCAGCGTGAGGCAACACCTGAAGACATCCGTCAGTCTGTGCCTATCATCAAGGATATTCTCAAAGCTTACCACATCCCCATTTTGCAGGTCGATGGCTACGAAGCCGACGATGTCATCGGAACATTAGCCACTCAAGCAGGAAAGCAAGGCATTGAGACCTATATGCTGACACCTGATAAGGACTATGGTCAGCTGGTGCGCAGCAATGTGTTTATCTTCCGTCCTCGTCATGGAGGTGGTTATGAAACGATGGGGCCAGAGGAAGTGAAACAAAAATATTCCATTCCATCGACTGAAGCCGTTATTGACTTATTGGCGCTGATGGGCGACTCCGCCGATAACTTCCCCGGCTGTCCAGGAGTCGGTGAAAAGACTGCCGTAAAACTCATCAACGAGTTCGGAAGCATAGAAAACATGCTGCAACATACCGATGAAATCAAGGGTTCTCTACGCACTAAGGTGGAAACACACATTGAAGACATCCGCATGTCTAAGTTTCTTGCTACCATCAAGACCGATGTGCCCATCTCCCTCCACCTTGACGAACTCAAGATGAAAGAACCCGACGAAGCACAGCTCGGCAAACTGTTGGAAGAATTAGAACTGAAGAGCTTGGCGAGTAAGATTCTTAAAAAAACTGAAAAAGTATCAAAACCTGCAAACGGACAACTCGATCTCTTTGCAGAATTTGCCGACGAACGGTCAGAAAGTCCAAAATTCTCGAGTTTTGAGACGTTAAAAACCACGCCGCACAAATATCATCTTATTGAAAATGAAGAGGATATGCGGAAACTTTGTGACTTTTTCAGGACAAAAGATTTTCTCGTTTTAGACACAGAGACCACCAGCACCTCTGCTATCGATGCAGAATTGGTGGGTTTGAGCTTCGCTGTCGAGGAACATGAAGCCTATTACATCCCTATCCCACCCCAACGCGAGGACGCTCAGCGCATCGTTGAGATTTTTCGCACCGTGTATGAAGATGAGCGCGTGATGAAGGTGGGGCAGAATCTGAAGTACGACCTCGAGGTGTTGCATAACTATGGCATTGAACTGAAAGGACCCATGTGGGATACGATGATAGCTCACTACCTCATTCAACCCGAGTTACGCCACAATATGGACTATATGGCAGAAATCTATCTGAATTACAAGACCATCCATATTGATGAGTTGATAGGCCCTCGAGGTAAGCAGCAGCGTTCCATGAGGGAGCTTTCCCCTCAGGAGGTTTATGAATATGCTTGTGAGGATGCTGACATCACGTTGCAGCTAAAAAACAAGTTAGAGGAAGAACTGAAGAAGCACGAGTGCGAGCAGTTGTTCTACGAGATAGAGATGCCTCTGATGCCTGTTTTGGCAGCGATGGAGATGAATGGAGTATGTATCGATACCGATTCGCTGGCAGAGACCTCCAAGCAGTTCACTCAGCGCATGAACGACATCGAACAGCACATCTATGAATTGGCTGGTGAACCCTTCAACATCGCCTCACCCAAGCAAGTTGGAGACATCCTTTTCGAGAAGCTAAAGATAGTGGAGAAGGCCAAGAAAACCAAGACCGGTCAGTATGTGACCTCTGAGGAGGTACTGCAACAGCTGCGCCACAAACACGAAATCGTAGGACTCATCCTGGAGCATCGTGGGTTGAAGAAACTGTTAGGCACCTATATCGACAGTCTGCCGAAACTTATCAATCCCAAAACAGGGCATATCCATACTTCGTTCAACCAGACCATCACGGCTACGGGTCGTCTCTCCAGCAGCGATCCCAACCTGCAGAACATTCCTATCCGTGGTGAGGATGGCAAGGAAATTCGCAAGGCCTTTGTACCAGAACCTGGCTGTCTGTTCTTCTCTGCCGACTATAGTCAGATAGAGTTGCGAGTCATGGCACACCTGTCGCAAGACACCAATATGATACAAGTATTCCGTGAAGGTAAAGACCTCCATGCCGCCACTGCAGCTAACATTTATAAAAAGGATATTGCGGATGTTACCCGCGACGAACGCACTAAGTCTAAGCGTGCCAATTTCGGTATCATCTATGGTATTACCGTTTACGGTTTGGCAGAGCGTTTAGATATCTCCCGCGACGAGGCCAAGATGCTGATTGACGGTTATTTCAACACCTTCCCACAGGTTCATGACTATATGGAAAAGTCAAAGGAAGTAGCTCGTCTGCAAGGGTACGTCACTACCCTATTCGGTCGCAGACGCTACCTGCCTGACATCAATAGTGCCAATGCCACGGTGCGCGGTTTTGCGGAACGCAACGCTATCAATGCTCCTATTCAAGGTACTGCTGCGGATATCATCAAGGTAGCGATGATACGCATCTTCCAACGTTTCAAGAAAGAAGGCATCAAGAGTAAGATGATTCTACAGGTACACGACGAACTGAACTTCAGCGTGCTGCCGGAAGAGAAAGAGCAAGTAGAACGTATTGTTATCGAGGAAATGCAGGGCGCTTTCCACATGGATGTTCCCCTGCTTGCAGACTCCGGCTTTGGAAAAAATTGGCTTGAGGCGCACTAACCCTTCTGTCAAGTAAACGGCGACAATGTCGCCGTCAACCAAACAATGAAAACAGCTCATGGACGAAAGAAAGAAAAGGCGCATTGAGTGGTCGAAAAATCTAGAAAAGAAACCCTCCATGAAACGTCGTTGCGACGAGCACGACTATACCAAAAGAGGTATCTATATGATAACAATTGCCACAGAAGGACGGTTGCCATTATTCGGCACATTGAAAGGAGACCCTTTGGTCACAGATGGTAACAATAAGCCACACATCATTCTTTCGCCATTAGGAGAACGCGTACAAGCCTGCTGGTTTGACATTCATGGTCACTACCCTGAAGTGTCTGTCATCAAACTTTGCATCATGCCTGACCATATCCATGGCGTGCTCTTTATAAAAGAAAACATGCCTCAACACTTGGGCACTATCATCAATGGTTTCAAGAGTGGTACAAGAAAGGCGGCACGAGAACTGGGAATTATCACGGCGACGTTATCGCCATCTGCTCAACCTGCCCCCACCGCCCAGTACACTGAGGCAGTGCCTCAGTCAACCCCATCCCAATCTCACCGCACTCATGGTATCCTATGGGAACAGGGCTATAACGACCGTATCCTACTGCAGGAAGGCCAACTACAACGAATGTTAGATTACCTTGATGACAACCCCAGACGGCTCCTGCTGAAACACATAAACCCACAATACTTCAAGCCTTTAGGAAAACAGTCCGTTGCTGGCGTCGAGATGGAAGCCATGGGCAATACAGCCCTCCTTGATAAGCCTGTTAAACTACAGGTGCAATGCTCACGCCATCTTTATCTCAACGAGATAGAACAACGCAAACAGTACTTCCTACATGCAGCTCAAGAAGGTGCCATCATTGTCTCTCCCTGTATCAGTCCTGGCGAGAAACAGATTGCCGCAGCCATTTTAGAGTCAAAACTTCCCCTTATTGTCCTGCTCTTGAAGGGTTTTCCTCCCTTCTTCAAGCCTCACCCCCGCTATCTTATGGCTTGTGCTGAAGGGCATCTGCTTATGCTTAGCCCCTACCCTTGGCAGAATGAAAAGATAGAAAACATGCGCCAGCGCTGCCTGCGCCTCAACGAAATGGCGGCAGAGATTTGTAAATCGTAAAGCAAATATCTCGTTTTCAGAATATAAACCTGAAAACGAAATATTGATGCTAATTAGATCTTTATTAAATCAAACCTTTGATTCTCAGAAATGATTTCATTCAATCTTTTGCCAAAGCTTCTTCTATGGCTTTGTCGATCTCTTCGTTATTTGTACTATCCGACCAATAATCGTGTTGTTCTCTTGTAACACTGTGTCCTCCATCGGTAATTACCGTAACTGAATCCTCGGTTTTAATAATTTGACTTACTCCCATAATTCTAAATGACAGTTTTATCCCATCGGTTTAAGTTAGCAATAAATTATGAGCAAACGAACAACAGTCTTAAATATGAGTTGTCCTTCCTAAAATATCTTTTAAAGTATCAAACTATTATTCTCCATAATAATTACATACAGCTTCATAAATATAACTCACAGCAGGACCTATGACCCAACTTGGAATAGGAACTCCCGCCGCTGTTAATACGGACTTAATAGCAGCAGACAGTCCACCTTTAGCTACAGCTTTTATAGTTTGATTTTTACATAACACATTGTAAAGTTGCTCACCAGATGTGTTTTTTCCGGCTTTTTCAACTTTAACCTCAATTGACATCTTCCGATTATCATCTTCAATAACTTGAACTTTACCATAGCTAACAAGATAATAGCCATCTGCTATTTTTGTTCTTTGTTGTGCATTTGCTGTTGTGCTTGCAAACAAAAGGCACATAATTGTTAGTACCATTGTTAACCTATTTTTCATAATTTTTGTTGCCTGTTATATCCCATCGGCCCATCGGTTTAAGTTAATAATAATATATGGAGTATTTCCACTTCATCCAAATAACAATTATTGTTCTATTTTTAAATTATCAAAATCTACCTTTTGCTTGCCGCCAATCATGAAGCCTAGGCCAGCTGACACCATTTCATAATTAGGGCCAAAGTGGACTTGCATAGCTTTTACACCATTAATATTGAAAACGAATCTGTTAGATTCCTTCCTTACTTCAAGTTCAACATGTGCTTTCTTCTGCTCCTTTAATTTTATCTGACAAGGTGGATATCTTCTAACTCGCCGACCTTCCCTATATTGTTCAAAGCAAGCATAGCCCTCAGTAACTTTAAAAGCAAGATAATTATCCTCATCCAGATAGTCTAACAATAAACCGAAAACATTATCATCATCTATTTTTTTTACAAGAACATCACATTTTACGTCAAAATCTGATGTTATGTCTATTGGAGCATAGCAAAAAGTGGTTGCTGGTTCGTCCACGGAACTCTCCATATGCATCTTCCCATTAATAATAATCGCCTGCGATTTTTTCGTCGAGAATTCGCTCCATTCATAATTGTTTGAATCAAACTCATCCAGTATCTGAGCACGAATGGTGTTAAACGAGGCTATAAATAGCAACGAAAAGAGTATCTTCTTCATAACTTCCTATCTATATGTTCAGCATATTTACATCTTGCCTAATCGAGACTGGAATTCATTTATAATGGGTTCTATATCTTTCAGTATTCTATCCGTAGCTTTATAGGCATCTACATTGCGAGTACCACGTAAAGGAGCGATTTCTGAGGATATTTTAATTTGAAACGACAAATCGCTCCCAAAACCTGTTTCTTTAACTGAAATTCGAGTACGAATCGTCTTATCTGCTTCAGGAAATTTTCTATAAGCCCATGCTGTTTGAACATAACCAGAAGACATATCCGAAGTCTGAATTTCATCGAAATAATTTAGTATGATTGAATGTATCAATTTCCAAACAAGTTCTCGGTCCTGTTTCCCATTTTCTCCTACTTTATACAGATCCTTTGATACACGTACCGTAAAGTTCTTATTGGCATTACCGCTTTCAGTAGTGCTTTCCCAAAGAGGGTCTTCACGCAATTTGAATGAAATTGCCTTACGGGTATCATTTGCATATACTTTTGTTTCTATCGTCACATACCCAGGTTCTTCAACTTTCAAACTGATAAAACCTTCATTTTTCTTGATTTTAACCATGGCAACCCCTTCTCCATACAAACTGCCATCGACATAGATCTTTGCCGTTGAGGGAATAACGGACACTTTTACTTTCTTTGCTTCGACAGATACACAAGCAACAAATGCCAAAGCCAAAATTAATAACTTCTTCATTTTTTCTATTTTAAAGTTAAACAATATTATCTTAGCAGGGAGCAAAACGGTAGGAACATAAAAATGGCGTGGCCACTCTTATGCACTTACCTGAGGGGCAGACCTAGGAATTGGAACCCCTAACACGCCATCTAAGAATGCTCCACGCCAATGGGCGTGTGCATAGCTAATGCGTGTTCTAGGGGAATCGCCTCCATTGGGCTTCCTCTCTGCTTCTTAAATCGAACTATTCCAAAACGATTTCCTAGGTCTTTTCGGTAAGTGCGAAATAATAAGCTAATGCATCTGCGGTTCGAGATTTCTCCCTCGATACCGCTGCAAAGATAGGAATTATTTTTCTACTTCACAAATTTTTTCAAAGAAAATTTTGTCACAGCACCAAATAACTCATATTAAAAAGAATAGAAGATTTAATAAAGTGTGTGCGGGTGGAAGATTCGCGGAGAGAAAAAAAGAGAATACATTTGGTAGTTCGCTTACTAATTTGTACCTTTGCAGCCAAAATAAACGTTTATAAAAGAAAATGTCATTAAAATGTGGTATAGTAGGACTGCCTAATGTCGGCAAGTCCACCTTATTTAACTGTCTGTCGAGTGCCAAGGCTCAGGCAGCAAATTTTCCTTTCTGTACGATAGAACCCAATGTCGGAGTTATCACCGTTCCTGACGAGCGCCTGACGAAACTCGCCGAACTGGTACACCCTGGACGTATCGTGCCTGCGACCTGCGAGATCGTTGATATTGCCGGTCTGGTGAAAGGTGCGTCGAAGGGCGAAGGTCTGGGTAATAAGTTCCTCGGAAACATTCGCGAGACGGATGCTATTATCCATGTGTTGCGCTGTTTTGAGGACGAGAATATTACGCATGTCGATGGGATGATAGATCCTATCCGTGACAAAGAAATCATCGATACCGAGTTGCAGCTGAAAGACTTAGAGACCATCGAGGGTCGTTTGGCCAAAACCGAGAAGGCCGCTGCTGCCGGCAACAAGGATGCCAAGGTAGAAGTCACGGTGCTGAAGGCTTATAAAGAGGTCTTGGAGCAAGGCAAGAACGCCCGTATCGTAGAGTTCGAAAGCAAAGATGAGCAAGACTGTGCCAAGAACCTCTTCCTGTTGACTGCCAAGCCAGTGCTGTATGTTTGTAACGTCGGTGAGGCAGATGCGAAAAACGGCAATGCCTTCACGCAGAAAGTCGAGGCCCTGGCCAAGGAAGAAGGTGCAGAGGCGATGATTATCGCTGCTAAGACCGAAGAGGATATTGCCGAACTGGAGTCGTACGAAGACAAGCAGCTGTTCCTCGAGGAATTAGGCTTGGAGGAGAGCGGCGTCAACCGCCTCATCAAGAAAGCCTACGCCCTGCTGAACCTCGAGACCTTTATCACCGCTGGTGAGATGGAGGTGAAGGCGTGGACTTATAAGAAAGGCTGGAAGGCTCCGCAGTGTGCTGGCGTCATCCATACCGACTTTGAGAAAGGCTTCATCCGTGCTGAGGTCATCAAATACGACGACTACATCCATTATGGTTCTGAGGCCGCCGTTCGCGAAGCTGGTAAGATGGGCATTGAAGGTAAGGAATATGTGGTGCAGGATGGTGATATCATGCACTTTAGGTTCAATGTTTAACCCATAAGACCTATAAGACCCATAAGAAATGATAACTCCGCTAAGCTATATTCTCTGGAACCCCAGTCTAACCATTGGTCCTTTCCGTTGGTACGGACTCTGCTGGATGGTTGGATTTGTCGTAGCCTACCTGTTAGTAAGAAAACAGTATCGTGAGCAGCACATCAAAGACGAGCTCTTTGAACCCCTATTTATCTACTGTTTTATTGGCATTCTGGTAGGTGCCCGATTAGGTCATTGTCTGTTCTATGAACCCGACTATTTTCTGACCTCCGGCAAGGGAGTGGTGGAGATGTTCCTACCCATCCGTTTCCTGAGTGACGGTGGTGTGAAGTTTGTCGGTTACGAAGGACTGGCCTCACATGGTGGTACGCTGGGACTTATCATCGCACTGTGGTTATATGTCCGCAAGACGCAGCTGAACATCTGGCAAGTACTCGACAATATTGCCATTGCCACTGGTTCTATGGCCTGTTTTATTCGCATAGGAAACCTCATGAATAGTGAGATTATCGGTAAGGTGACGGATGTGCCCTGGGCATTTATCTTCGAGCGTGTAGATATGCAGCCCCGTCATCCTGGACAGCTGTACGAAGCGATAGCCTATGCCCTACTCTTCTGCATCATGTGGTGGATCTACCGTCGGGAAATGGCTGCCACTCAACACCCAACACCTAACACCCACCACCCCAAGATAGGCACCGGCTGGTATTTCGGTTTCTGTCTGACGTATATCTTCACCTTCCGTTTCTTTATAGAATACACCAAAGAGGTGCAGGAAGCCTTTGAAGAAGGCATGCTTCTCGACATGGGACAACTGCTCAGCATTCCGTTTGTGGCGGTAGGTCTCTATTGTATGATAAGAGCCCACAAAACCCATTAGGCCCATAAGGCCCATAAGCCCTATAACAAAAAAATCGCCTCACTTTCCGGAGACGATTTTTTTAATTTCATTCAGTTTGTTCAGCGCTTCTAACGGCGTTAGATTGTTGACATCCAGCCCTAATATCTCGTCGCGCACTTGACAGAGCACCGGGTCGTCGAGCTGGAAGAAGCTGAGTTGCATGCCTTCCCTACTCTGTGCTATCTCCGTAGTAGGCTTGCTGACGCGTCCCTTCTCGCCCTTGGCATTTCCCACCTGTGAAGACTCCATCTCCAACTGTTTCAGGATGACATTGGCACGCTTAACAATACTCTTTGGCATACCGGCAATCTCTGCGACATGGATACCAAAAGAGTGCTCACTCCCACCCTTCTCCAGCTTACGAAGGAAGATAACCTTGCCGTCCACCTCCTTGACCGAGACATTATAGTTCTTGATGCGCTGGAAGTTCTTCTCCATCTCGTTCAGTTCGTGGTAGTGCGTGGCAAACAGCGTGCGAGCCTGCGCCTTCGGGTGTTCATGGAGATATTCCACAATCGCCCAGGCAATAGAGATGCCGTCGTATGTGGAAGTGCCGCGACCCAGTTCGTCGAAGAGTACCAGCGACTGCGGCGTAACGTTGTTCAGGATGTTAGAAGCCTCGGTCATTTCCACCATGAAGGTCGATTCACCGGTAGAAATGCTGTCGCTGGCTCCCACACGTGTGAATATTTTATCTACTAAGCCTATTTTCGCGCTCTCTGCAGGCACGAAGCTTCCTATCTGGGCCAAGAGTACTATCAGTGCCGTTTGACGCAGCAGCGCGGATTTACCGGCCATATTCGGACCCGTAATAATAATAATCTGTTGGCGCTCCCTATCCAGTAGGATGTCGTTAGGCACATAGCGCTCGCCAACGGGCAGCTGCGTCTCGATGACCGGGTGGCGTCCCTGATGAATATCGATAACCGCCTCTGTCGTTATCTGAGGCCGCATATAGTGATGCTCTTCTGCTGTCTTGGCGGCACTGAGCAGACAGTCCAGATGAGCAATCATATTCGCGTTCTGCTGAATCTGTGAGATATATTCCTGAGCGGCCGCTATCAGTTCGTTGAAGAGGCGCTGCTCCAAGGACAGAATCTTATCCTCGGCACCCAGAATCTTCTCTTCATATTCCTTCAGTTCCTGAGTAATGTAGCGCTCGGCATTAGCCAGCGTCTGCTTGCGCACCCACTCCTGCGGTACCTTGTCCTTATATGTATTGCGCACCTCGAGGTAATAGCCAAAGACATTGTTATAGCCTATCTTCAGCGACTGGATGCCCGTCAGCTGGGCTTCGCGCTCCTGGATTTGCAGCAGGTAGTCTTTGCCGCTATAGGCGATGTGGCGCAGTTCGTCGAGTTCGCTGTTTACGCCGTCGCGGATGATGCCGCCTTTGGCGACGAGCTGCGGGGGGTCGTTCTGTATTTCACGGTCTATGCGGTCGCGGAGGGCTTCGCAAAGGGCTAAGCGCTCTCCGACACGGCGCAAGGAAGCGGGAACCTCGGCGGGTGAACCGCCGAGCGCAGTGCCGGAGGCAGCAGAAGCAGAGGCAGCAGAAGCAGAAGCGGAGCCAGCAGCAGCGGTGGAGAGGGAGGCAAAGGCGCCCTTGATGGTTGCGATGGCTTGCAGGGCACGCTTCATCTGCACCATTTCGCGTGGCGTTACACGACCGGTTGCTACTTTCGAGACGATGCGCTCCAAGTCGCCTATCTGCTGCAGTTGTTCGTCGATGACCTCACGGAAGGCGGGGTTGCGGAAGAAGTAATCTACGACGTCGAGGCGTTCGTTGATGGGTTTCTCGTCTTTCAGCGGGAATACCAGCCAGCGGCGTAGCAGACGGCTACCCATCGGAGATACCGTACGGTCTATCACGTCGAGCAGCGACGTACCTCCTTCCTGCATCGTGCTGACGAGTTCCAAGGAGCGGATGGTGAACTTGTCCAAGCGGACATACTTCTCTTCCTCTATCCTGCTCAGCGTCGTCAGGTGGGCAATCTGTGAGTGGAGTGTCTGCTCCAGATATTGCAGGATAGCTCCTGCGGCAACGATTCCGCTGTGCAGATGATCGACGCCGAAGCCTTTCAGCGACTTCACCTGGAAGTGTTTGTAAAGCTTCTGCTGTGCGGTCTGTTCGGTAAATACCCAGTCGTCCAGTTCGAAGGTACAGAGTCGAGTACCGAAATAGCGCTCAAAGTCATGGCGGCATTCACGGTTGTAGAGCACCTCCTTGGGCTGGAACGAGCCAATCAGCTTTTCCACATAGTCGTAGGTACCCTCGCCCACAAGGAATTCGCCGGTAGAGATATCCAGGAAGCTGACACCGCAAGCTGTCTTTCCGAAATGCACGGCTGCGAGGAAGTTGTTCTCCTTGTAGTTCAACACATTGTCCTGCATCGCCACGCCAGGAGTCACCAGTTCGGTGATGCCTCGCTTCACAAGTTTCTTGGTCAGCTTCGGGTCTTCCAGCTGGTCGCAGATGGCGACGCGTTTGCCGGCACGAATCAGTTTCGGCAGATAGGTGTCTAAGGCATGATGTGGAAAACCTGCCATCTCGTCACCCTTGTTATAGCCATTGTTACGATGGGTGAGGGTAATGCCCAGAATTTGTGAGGCAATGACGGCATCGTCGCAATACGTCTCGTAGAAGTCGCCACAGCGAAACAGCAGCAGCGCCTCCGGGTGTTTCGCCTTGAGGTCAAAGAACTGTTTCATCATGGGGGTTAACTCTTTGCCGTCTTTCTGTGCCATGGGGTTATTTACAATTTTACAATTTTACTATTTACAATTGATGGGGCAAATTATCTATTTATATATTTCTTGCCATTGACAATAACAATGCCCTTATACGACTTATCCACCACCTGTCCAGAGGTGTTATACATCACGGCATCATTGTAGCGGTGTTCCGTCTTAACGGTCATAATGGCAGTAGGCTGCTGATAGTTGTCGTAGCTGAATGCCACGTCCATCATAGAGCCCCAGATGTATTCCTCCAGTCCTGGATAATCGATGAATGGGTTGCGGTTCTTCTGAATCTTCGCCACCTCTTCGTTGCGAGGGGTTTCCTTGTCAGCACTTACAGGATCATTCTGCGACCACTTCATAAGCATAGACAATTGCCAAGCTTGAAAAGCAGGATATTTGCTACCATCAAGAGTATGCTCTTGTCCCTTTGTCCAAGAGGATAAACTATTCTCGTAACACGTTACCATATAAAAATAGGTACGGGCAAAGTCACCTTTATAGATATCGTTAGGCTCAAATACCGTTCCTGTATAACCAGAAACAGTACAAGTTCCTAACTTACTAAAATGATTATGAGAATCTTTATTTGAGCCATTGGTTTCTCCAAAAGGAAAACTGGCTCGATTACCATTCACTACTTTATCAGTAGGATATACATGAAAGAGGTCTGTATTCATAGGAGCAACGGCACCTCCAAACCATTCTCTTGGGAATGAATGTTCTCTGTTATAGCGAACTCCTTCAGAAACATTAGTCCCAGTATCCTGGTCTGTTCCAAAAGTAAAATTAGAAATATCAGAATACATATCCCATACCTTTCCATCTCCACGAGCATCTGTCGAATAGTATGAAGTCCATAAACCACTATACGATACGACATTTCCATCAAGATTTGTTCTAATGATTCCACAGAGCGCCGTCTTCAGTTCTGCGCCTTTCTTTCCGTCAGCGGCAGCGTAGTAATCGGGGAAAGTAGGGGTGTTGTTCTGAGCAAAGGCGCTCACGGTTAGCGCGAGCAGCGCCAACAGTGTCGTGAGTAAATGTGTTCGTTTCATAAGCATTGATTTTAGTTGCGTATTGGTATCGTATATCATCTTTTTCGTTGCTATTACCTTGCAAAGGTAAGCATTTTATTTTGATACACAAAATATTTAAGCCAAAAAGAGCGAAACCCGTTGGAGGCTTCGCTCTTTCTTATTCGTTGTGTGATGGATTACTTATTCACGAACTTACGACCGTTCATGATGACGAGGCCCTTGTAGCCCTTGTTCACCAGCTGGCCAGCGGCGTTGTACATCTTGCCGTCGAACTTGGCGTTAGCAGCCTTGACAGACTCGATGCCAGAAATACCGTCGAGTTCGTATTCAGAGGGATTCTTGACACCCATATTTCCAAAGTATGCTTCGATACTTCCTTTAACCAGCAACGTCTTACCCATGTTTGTTGGATTGTCAACCAGATTGACGGCAGATCTGATATCGGTATTTGCGGGTAATGCCACAGGAACGATATTAGCCCATGTGGTCTCTCCAGCAGCAGCAGCAAGAGCTACGTTAGAAGCCTGTGCCTGCTCAGCCAATGAACCTGAATTCTGGATAGATCCTACAATGACTCCTGTCACATACATGTCAGAAGCTGTATAGCTTGCGGGCAAGCTGACAATGTCTGCGCAAGTAAAAGGATTCGTCTTTGAACCGTCACCTGTTGTCTTCACAAAGTCCATGCTTGTTACAGAACTCATTGCACCGCCTTTAGAAGCGACAGCCTTTACTGTGCAAGAACTTTCGATGGTGAAGGGAGCTGTATAGGCAAGACTGTTTGTAGTAGGCTCAACACCGTCGGTCGTGTAGTAAATAGCGGCTCCCTCGTCGGCTGTGATGGTTACCTGAGTGCTACCGCAGAACACATCGCTACCAGAAATCTCAGGAGCAGCAACACCAGAAGACTTGTAGATCTTAATCTGAGTGATTTGAGTGTTGTGTGCACTGGTAACCTTCATCGTATAGATGTTTCCGGCAGCCTGGTAATCTTTTTTAATCATGTAGGTGTTAGTACCTGTTGCACCAGTTGTTTCTGTACTTGCAGCATTCTCACCGACAAAGATGTTCTGCTTAACACCAGTACTGGCACCAGCTCGACCCACCACTTCAATCTTATCTACATCGAAAGAGAAGGCAGGAAGGGTGAGGTAAGCACCATTCTTACCCAAAATAAGGTAGTGACCTACAACTTCTTGCGCTTCTGTGATGTTATTCCAAGCGAAACCGTTACCTGTACTACCTGCTATCTTAATGGTATAACCACCATAAGTGTAGGAAGTCTCAGCAATTGTTTTGGTTGTAGGAAGACCCCAGTTGTTGTCCATCGTGTTGAAGTCAAAGGTAACCTCTTGCGCAGAAGCATTCATACCTACCATTGCCAGAGCGGCAACGAGAAATAAGCGTAAATTTTTCTTCATAATTTTTTTATGTTTTAAAGGGTTAATAATGTTTTTCGGTTGCAAAGGTAAGGAATGTTTTTGAGAAAAGCAAATTTTTGGTAGAATATATTTTTAAGATTTTCCTTTGGCAGTGTGAAGAATTCTTCGTAACTTTGCAGCCTATTGCGTACTGTAACGCAAAAGAGAACGGAATATAAACAAAAAAACGAAATATTTATGGAATACAATTTCAGAGACATTGAGCAGAAATGGCAGAAGCGCTGGGTAGAGATGAAGACCTACCGCGTGAAGGAAGACCCGACGAAGAAGAAGTTCTACGTATTGAATATGTTCCCATACCCCAGCGGTGCTGGTTTGCATGTAGGTCATCCCTTGGGCTATATCGCCTCAGACATCTATGCCCGCTACAAGCGCCAGCAGGGCTTTAACGTATTGAATCCCATGGGTTACGACGCTTACGGACTGCCTGCCGAGCAGTATGCTATCCAGACGGGTCAGCACCCTGAGAAGACCACCGTGGAGAACATCAACCGCTATCGCAGTCAGTTGGACAAGATAGGCTTCTCCTTCGACTGGGAGCGCGAGGTGCGCACCTGCGACCCCATCTATTACAAGTGGACGCAATGGGCTTTTCAGCGCATGTTCAAGAGCTACTTCTCCACCTCGTCGCAGAAGGCACAGCCCATCATCAAGCTCATCGAGCACTTCGAGCTGATGGGTACCGAGGACTGCGGTGCCTTGGGTACCGAGGAGCTGCACTTCACCGCTGCCGACTGGCACAACTTCTCGGAGAAGAAGAAGCAGGAGGTGCTCATGAACTACCGCATAGCCTACCTGGCGGAGACCATGGTGAACTGGTGTCCTGCCTTGGGAACCGTCTTGGCCAACGACGAGGTCATCAACGGCGTTTCCGAGCGTGGCGGCTATCCTGTAGAGCAGAAAAAGATGCGCCAGTGGTGTCTGCGTGTCTCGGCCTACGCCCAGCGCCTGTTGGACGGACTGGAAAATATCGACTGGACCGACTCATTGAAGGAAACGCAGCGCAACTGGATAGGACGCTCCGAGGGTACGGAGGTTATCTTCAAGGTAGCCCCCAACAAACAAGGCGGGGAAACCGCTTTGCACGAATTCACCATCTTCACCACTCGTGCCGATACGATGTTTGGCGTAACGTTTATGGTGCTGGCTCCCGAGAGCGAACTCGTACAGCAGCTCACCACACCCGAGCAACAGGCAGAAGTAGAGAAGTACCTCGATTACGTGAAGAAGCGTACCGAGCGCGACCGCATCTCCGACAAAAAGGTCACGGGCGTCTTCTCCGGTTCTTACGCCATCAACCCCTTTACCAACGAAGAAATTCCCATCTGGATATCAGAATACGTGCTGGCAGGCTATGGCACGGGAGCCATCATGGCCGTGCCTGCTCACGACAGTCGCGACTATGCCTTCGCCAAACACTTCAACCTGCCCATCATTCCGCTCATCGAGGGCGCCGACGTCAGCGAGGAAAGCTACGACGCCAAGGAGGGTATAGTGATGAACAGCCCCAGAGTCAGCGAGGAAACCGCTGACCGCAGTGGTTTCAGCCTCAACGGCCTGACCGTCAAGGAAGCCATTGCCGCTACGAAGAAATACGTCACGGAGCAGGGCATCGGTCGTGTGAAGGTGAACTACCGCCTGCGCGACGCCATTTTCTCTCGTCAGCGCTACTGGGGCGAGCCGTTCCCCGTGTATTACAAGGACGATATGCCCTATATGATTCCTAAGGAATGTCTGCCTTTGGAGTTGCCTGAGATTGACAAATACCAGCCCACAGAGACGGGTGAGCCCCCATTGGGACGCGCCAAGGTATGGGCCTGGGACACGAAGACAGACAAGGTGGTATCGAAAGACCTCATCGACAACAAGTCCGTCTTCCCCCTCGAGCTCAACACCATGCCGGGCTTTGCAGGCTCCAGCGCCTACTATCTGCGCTACATGGACCCGAAGAACGAGAAGGCACTGGTAGATAAGGAGATTGACGAATACTGGCGCAATGTCGATTTGTATGTCGGTGGTACCGAGCACGCCACGGGTCACCTCATCTACTCACGCTTCTGGAACAAGTTCCTCTACGACTCCGGCTACAGCTGCGAGGACGAGCCCTTCAAGAAACTCGTCAACCAGGGAATGATTCAGGGACGCTCGAACTTTGTGTACAGAATAGAGGACGAAGGTCAGGACAAGGGTAAGTTCGTAAGCCTCAACCTGCGTGGCAACTATAAGGAAGTGACACCTATCCACGTGGATGTGAACATCGTCTCTGCCGATGTGCTCGATATTGACGCCTTCCGTGCCTGGCGCCCTGAATACAAGGACGCTGAGTTCATCCTGGAGAATGGCAAGTATATCTGCGGTTGGGCTATTGAGAAGATGTCGAAATCGATGTTCAACGTCGTCAATCCAGACATGATCGTCGAGAAGTATGGTGCCGACACGCTGCGCCTCTACGAGATGTTCCTTGGTCCTGTGGAGCAGAGCAAGCCTTGGGACACCAACGGCATCGACGGCTGTCACCGCTTCCTGAAGAAGTTCTGGGCGCTGTTCTATGGAGTGAATAGGGCTAATGAAGCTGATGGACAAGATGGGCTCATCATCGATGATGCCGAGCCCTCGAAGGAGGCGCTGAAGAGCGTTCATAAGCTCATCAAGAAGGTGACGCAGGACATCGAGGTCTTCTCATATAACACCTCCATCTCCGCCTTCATGATTTGCGTCAACGAGCTGGCACAGCTGAAGTGCCACAACCGCGAACTGCTGAAGACCCTCGTCATTCTCATCGCTCCCTTTGCTCCGCACATTGCCGAAGAGCTCTGGGAGGCTCTGGGCGAGCAGGGCAGCGTCTGCGACTCACAGTGGCCCACGTGGAACGAAGAATACCTGGTGGAGAACAGTGTGAAGATGGGTATCGCCTTCAACGGCAAGACCCGTTTCGACATGGAGTTCCCTGCCGATGCCTCCAACGACGACATCCAGCAGAGCGTGCTTGCCGACGAGCGTGCCGCGAAATACGTCGAAGGCTTTGACATCAAGAAGGTTATCATCGTGCCGAAGCGTATGGTGAATATCGTGTTAGGAAAGTAAGATTGAAGGGCTCACAGGCCCCCTATAGAAAAGACTATGACAGTCAATCATCAAGTCGTCTGGAACGAAGCGAAGGACTATTTCTTCATCACCTTGGGTTTGGTGATGTATGCCATCTCGTTCACCGTCTTCCTCATGCCTTATCAGATAGTGGCAGGCGGTGTGACGGGTATGTCAGCTATCATCTTCTATGCCACGGGGTTCCATCTGGAGAACACCTATATCATCATCAACGGAATACTGCTGATTATAGCGCTCAAGACGCTGGGATGGAAATTCCTGATAAAGACCATCTATGCCATCTTGGCGCTCTACGTGATCTTGAAGTTTGCACAGAACATCATTCCCAAGCAGGAAGGCACCGATCTGCCTTTCAAGCTGATGGGCGAAGGACAGGACTTCATGTCTATGATCATCGGCTGCGTCATCACCGGTATTGCCCTGGCACTCGTCTTCTGGCATAACGGCTCAACGGGCGGTACCGATATTATTGCCGCCAGCGTTAACAAGTACCATAACATCTCGTTAGGCTCCGTGCTCATCGCTGCCGACTTCTGCATCATCGGTTCCTGTATGTTCTTCCCTCAGTTCGGCACTTACATCGAGCGCGCTCACAAAGTGATGTTTGGCTTTTGTGTCATGGCCATGGAGAACTACGTGCTGGACTACGTGATGAACATGCGGCGCCAGTCCGTGCAGTTTATGATATTCAGCAAGAAGTGGCAGGAGATAGCCAATGCCATCGGCACGAAGATGGACCATGGCGTGACCATTCTCGATGGTCACGGTTGGTACACGGGCAAGCAGATGAAGGTGCTGTGTATCCTTGCCAAGAAGCGCGAGAGTATCAATATGTTCCGCCTCATCAAGATGATCGACCCCAACGCCTTTGTCTCGCAGTCGAGCGTCATCGGCGTCTATGGCGAAGGTTTCGACGAGATGAAAGTAGGTATCAAGAAAGAAAAGAAGAAGATGAAGATAGTTTTTGCCACGAACAACCAGAACAAGCTCATGGAGGTTCGTAAGATTCTCGGCAACGCCTTCGACGTGCAGTCGTTGGAGGACATCGGTTGCCACGAGGATATTCCCGAGAAGGGACAGACCTTAGAAGACAATGCCCTGCTGAAGGCTCAGTACGTGGCGAAGAAATACCACGTCAACTGCTTTGCTGACGACACTGGCTTGGAGGTAGAGGCTCTCGGCGGTGCGCCGGGCGTCTATAGTGCCCGCTACGCCGCGAAAACCGAGGATGGTATCGCCGGCAAGGGTCACGACTCGGAGGCGAATATGCGGAAATTATTGCACGAATTAGAAAATAATAACAATCGCAAGGCACGATTCCGCACCATCATTGCGTTAATAATAGACGGAAAGGTCACCACCTTCGAAGGTATCGTCAATGGCGAGATTACCCAGCAGCGTAGGGGAGGGGAGGGCTTCGGCTACGACCCCATCTTCCAACCCGAGGGCTACAGTCAGACCTTTGCCGAGATGAGTGTGGGTGTAAAGAACCAGATCAGTCACCGCGCCCGTGCCGTCCAGAAACTGGCAGAATTCCTGAAAGGGTAAAAAAGTAAAAAAGTAAAAAGGTAAAAAAGTAAAAAGAGAGAGATGAAAGCATTTAAAAATATCACGATACGAAGATTGGTAATAGGTCTTTTACCCTTTTACCTATTTACCTTTTTACCTTTACATGCCCAAGTCGGCACGTGGCGTAACCACCTTGCATATCACGACGTGCAGCAGATTCAGGCGGCAGGCAACGAACTCTTTGTGATGGCGTCGAACGGCCTGTACCACTATAACAAGGCAGACCAGAGCATCTATACCTACGACAAGACGAAAGGACTGAGCGACACATACATCACCAACATCCGCTGGTGCCAGCAGGCACGTCGTCTGGTGGTTATCTACGATAATTCAAATATCGACCTTGTGGAAACCAGCGGTAAAGTCATCAACATCAGTGACATCTACACGATGTCTATCACCGGTGGTAAGAATATCCATAACGTCTATTGCAACGGCGTGTATGCCTATCTCGCTACCGAATACGGCGTTAGCAAGGTCAATATTCGCAATGCCGAGGTCACCGAGTCCTATCTGTTAGGCTTCGCCGTCAATGCCGTGGTCATCGAGGGCAACAACATCTTCGTCCGTGCCACCAACAATACGGTTTATACCGCCAATATGTCGAAGAACCTCATCGACCCCAGTTCGTGGCAACAGACCACCGTTTTCCCTTCGTTCGACGAAGACCTGTCGGACTACAATGCCAATATCGATTTGGTGAAGACCCTCCAGCCCGGCGGTCCTAACCATAACCATTTTGGATATATGAAGTTTATCCATGGTAAACTCTATGCCTGCAATGACGACTATGTACATAGTGTTCCTATCCAGGTATTGCAGAAGGGTCAGTGGAACATCTATCAGTCTGAAGGTATCAGCGAGGCAACGGGTGTGCAGTTTCTGGGAGCTTCCTGCTTCGACGTAGATCCTGCTAACGACAATCACGTCTTTGCCGGTTCCAGAAACGGACTCTACGAATATCTCAACGGAAGGTTCGTCAAGTTTTATAACGACACCAACAGTCCTCTTCAGCCCTTTGACGGCACTTCCAAGGAGTACGAGCTTACCACGGGTGTGCAGTTCGAAAAAAACGGTACGCTGTGGATTCTGAACAGTTCAGCACCCAATACATCTATGATACGCTATTCCGGCGGTACGTTCACCAAGGTGAATCACCAAGAGCTGATGAAGCTGAATACGAATCCAAAACTGCCTAACAGAAGTAATGCCCAGCTCGGCAGAATGTTCATCGACAGCCAGGGAACGATGTGGTTTGTCAATAACAACTGGGTCTTGCCAGCATTATATCAGTATCATTCAGATACCGATGCCATCAAGGCCTACGAGACTTTTGCCAATCAGGATGCTGCGACAGTTTATATTAGCGATGGTGTCAGATGCGTTACCGAGGATGCTCAACATAACATCTGGATAGGTACCAGCGGCGGACCGCTGATGCTGGAACGCAGCGAAATCAACCAGGGAGGCTCCACCTTTACGCAAGTGAAAGTACCTCGTAACGATGGTACAGACTTGGCGGATTATCTGCTCACAGGCATCGACACCCGCTGCATTGCTGTCGATGGTGCAGGACGCAAATGGTTTGCCACCAACGGACAAGGCGTCTATCTCGTCAGTGCCGACAATATGACGCAGCTGCAGCACTTCACTACTGCCACGTCACCGCTGCTGTCCGATTTTGTAATGTCTGTAGTCATCGACCCACAGTCTGGCGAAGTATTCTTCGGTACGGATAAGGGTCTCTGCTCCTATATTTCCGATGCCACGGAGCCTGCTTCCGAGATGGACAAGAACAGCGTCTGGGCGTATCCTAATCCCGTGAATCCGGACTATACAGGACTTATCACCGTCGTAGGCCTTACCCTCAATGCTGATGTGAAGATTCTTGCCTCCAATGGTGCGCTGATCTATGAGGGTCGCTCCAACGGTGGTACGTTCACTTGGAACGGCTGCGACCGCGAGGGTAGGAGAGTGGCCAGCGGTGTGTATATGGTTGCTACGGCAACAAGTGAAGGCGAAAAAGGAACAGTATGCAAAATTGCCATCATCCGTTAAGAAGCAGTCACTGGCTATATCTTCTTATCCTCCTCTCCATTCCGTTAGTGGTGTGGGCAAAACTACAAGTCCTGCCCACCTTCGACGATTGGAACACTCTCTCACAACACTACGAAGGAGGCTTCCGCTATGTCTTCTATCGCCATGACTCGTTCTGGCGACCCTTCGACGAACTCTTTAAGTATTTCTATTCCTACCATTACGAGTGGTTTCCGGTGTTCAGCCATTTATGCATCCTCATCGGCCATCTCTTCAATACCTTCCTCGTTTTCCTTCTGTGCAGGAAGCTGCAGTTCAGCGAACTGTCACAAGCCGTCGCTACCGCCTTCTTCTACTTCTCTCCAGCCGTACTTGCCACCCTATGGGCGTGTGACTCCATGAATCAGGTCTATTCGCAGTTCTGGGGCTTGGCAGCACTCTTGGCGTATCTCTCCTATCAAGAACGAAGACAGTGCTTAGCATGGATGTTGTGCTGTCTGATGGCCACGCTGACGAAAGAAAACGGCATCGCATGGTTTTTCATTGCTCCCGTCATCGCCTTTGTCTTTGGCCATATCGACGTGCAGCGCCTTCGCAAACACCTCTTCTGGGCTGCCGTAGCCATTGTCATTTACTTAGCGGTGCGTTTCACCATTCCCATGGTTGGCGATTACAACGACGAGTATTTTTCGTTGGACGTTCCGAAGGTCATCAAGCAGTTAGCCATGCTTTTCGGATTTTCGTGGCTGGCAGTCGATTTTGTCTATCTGCTCCACGAACCCAGCAGGAATCTCCTCTTCGTGTTGCTGACTGCAGTACTCTCCGTTCCGTTCATCGTCGTACTCTTCAAGGATGTCAGCAGATGGAAACAGAAAGGATTCCTCACGCTGGCAGCCAGTGCGCTGGTGGTTGTTTTGCCCAACATCCTTACCAATCTCAGCGTCATGAACGTCTATGCCTCTCTGGGCATGTTTGCCTTGCTGGTGGCTTATAACATTCATTCTATCAGCAACGTCAAGTGGCTCAAAATTACTTTTGCAGGCTATATGCTCGCCGCAATTTTCATCGATACGCATCTGTGGTTTACCTCTTGGCAGACCAGTCTGGCTGGAAAGGAGATGGCGCAGCAGACCATCAGCGACAGCAAGCATCCCGCCCGGAAGGTGTTTACCATTACCGTCGAAGATGACGTCCGCAAACTATCGTCTTTCTGTGTCTCGCCGTGCGACGCTTTTGGCTGGGGCATAGCGGTAATGTATGAAACGGGCATGCAGTGGCCGAAAGAACTACGAGACAGCACCGTATCATACGATACGTCAGCCGCCGACATCGAGAAGATAGCCCACGAGGCGCAGAGCGATGGTTATGACGCCGTCTGGATTGTCAAGAAGAAACACGTAGAGGTGCTGGAAAAATAATCCTTATCTGTTGCTTTACGTCAGTCCAAAGCAAAGTCTGACGATTCTTACAGGACAGCGTTCCACAATTTTTGATATCAGCACGGGAATCAGCAGTCCTGATAGCAGGTTGAGAATAAAGAAGAGGAAAAAGAGTTGTTCGTTATAGAACAAACGTCGCCATAATATCAGTTCTACGAAGTTCTGAAAGGGTAGGGACATGAGATAAATCTGAAAGATATATTCCCTATAGCTGGAGAAGAGGTTGGGCATGTAGCGCGCTATATTCAGACACAAGGCACACATCATCAAAATGCCAATCAAGGAAGTTAGCAGGGGAATATAATAACAATAAAGACTTACCCCATACAGAACCACCAACCCTATTGCCATATAGGGTTTGCCTATATATTCGTAAAGACGGAAGCGAAAGAAGAATATTCCCGAGAAAAAGAATACTAAGTATTGTTGTAAAAGCAGAATAGAGAACACGTTCCATCTGCTGTTCGCGTCGGCATCTATAAAGAATATGGCACAGGAGAATATAAAAAAGGCTATCATGCTGTAGCTTTTCTTACAGAGTTCTACAAATAGCGGATACAGGAGCATCATAAACATCAATACTGCCAAAAACCATAACGGTTGTGACGAATGTCCGCGGTAATATACAAACGACTCCAGAAAATTACCTATCGATATCTCTATTGGAGTCTTAGAAAACTGATTGAAGATGACCTTCAGCAGATAATACACAACGACAAAGAATACAAACGGTATCAGTATGCGCTGACACTTGTCTTTATACAAGTCTAAGACTGGTATGTTCTTACGGATTCTGCTCAGATAGAGCAGTCCTCCGGAGATAAAGATAAACAAGGGCATTCTGACAGCGTGGAAAGGCGCATTGAGAGCACTACAGAAAGCATGATTCTCACCGGTTGACATATCTATCAGCTGTATGTGAACCATCACCACCAACAAAATATTCAACCCTCTCAGGACAGCAAGCCACTGTATTCTCTCTTTTTTTTCCATCCTGACTTATACTTCAATGGTTATAAAGCTTTCATCTATCAGATTCGAGTGCCATTGGGGATTGGCAAACCAGCGTGATGGGCTTATTACTATTTTATCTTCCTTACGTCCTAAATATTGTGCCCACCAAGAGAAAGTAGAGTTGGAAATGATAAAGTGATGACAACTGTACATGAGTCGTAATTTTTCCCAGACAGCATCTTTGCCTGACTCGTAGAAACACGGTATATCATCATAACTCATGTTTTCCTTCACCCATTCAATGTCATCAGAGAAGAAAATGAGCGTAGGGTGATCTGTTTTCTCACGAATGATCTGAATAGCCTTTTTAAAATAATCCTCATCACAGACAAAGAAGTCTTTCTTATATTCTTCACTCAGATAATCGCCGCGGCGCACACTCACACAGACGCTATTCTTTCTTTTTGCCGCCTCATACAAGTCCCTGTTATCATCTAAACATGGATACTTAGGTGTTATTTCCGATAACAGTATAGGACGTATATGATCAAAATTGGCTTTATCAGCAAAATAACCTCTGATGAAAATATTCTTTGCTCTTAATGATGGAATGCATCGCGCTTCATCGGCTGCACCGGTAAAGAATAAGCCATATCTCTCTATTGTCCTTTCTATATAGGACATCCATAAATCATTACGTCCTATAAAAGGAATTTTTGTGCAACACACATATAATAAATAGATGAAACGTTGTACGACGGAACCATATTTCAATGCCATATCCTTTGATTCTTTTTCATAGGGAAAAACATTGAAATATTGCAACGAATCTTCAAAGCCATTCTCTACGGAGCCTGCTGAAGAACGCTTAAAATTAGCCATCAGCTTTTTATCTTTTACCTCATGTCTTTCCAATAAACATCGAGTAAAAGCGTATGTGAATAACTGATTTCCTAAACGTCCTGTGTAATCTGTAAAAATCATCTTCAGCTCAGCTCCAGCATTCTGTGGATGGGTTTCACGGCATCTTTGGCTATCTTAGGATCCAGCTCGATGGTAGGACTTTCGTTCTTCAGACAGTTATAGATCTTCTCAAGGGTATTCAGTTTCATATACTGGCACTCGTTACAGCTGCATTCCAGGCCGCTCTCGCTGATTTCTGGAGGCACGGGAATAAATTCCTTGTCGGGACACGTGCGCTGCAGCTCATGGAGGATTCCTGCCTCCGTAGCGACGATAAACTGTCGCTTGCTGCTCGCCTTTGCCTCGCGGAGCATGTCGGCAGTGCTGCCCTTCACGTCAGCCACCGCCAGTACGGGAGCCTTACACTCCAGGTGTGCCATGACCACCGCCTCGGGATATTGCTGCTTCAGCGCAACAATCTTGCTCACCGAGAAACGCTCGTGTACATGACAGCCACCGTTCCACAGCAGCATCTGTCTGCCCGTCACCTCGTTGATGTAGTTGCCTAAGTTATAGTCAGGACCGAATATCAGCTTCGCATCCTTCGGCAGCTGATCGACCACCTTCTTCGCATTTCCACTGGTCACCACCACGTCGGTCAGCGCCTTGACGGCAGCTGTCGTATTCACATAGCTGATGACTTGATAACCCGGATGCTCATCCTTGAACTTCTGCAGGTCTTCCGCCTTGCAGCTGTCGGCCAGCGAACAGCCTGCGGCTAAGTCTGGACACAGCACGGTCTTTTCAGGCGACAGCAGCTTACAGGTCTCTGCCATAAAGTGAACACCGCACATCACCATCATCTGCGCATCCGTCTCTGCCGCCTTGCGCGCCAGCGCTAACGAATCTCCTACGAAGTCCGCCACGTCCTGTACGTCGCCGACTGTATAGTAGTGTGCCAAGATGATGGCATTCTTCTCTTGACACATCCTGCGAATCTCAACTTTCAATTCTTCCGTTTTCAACATCACATTATATTTTTATTTCTTTTCTTTTTTCTTTTTAAAAAGAGAAATGATAAGGATGATAGGGCGTGGAAAAGTGCAAAACTTTCTGCTGTTTTCTTCCTGTTTTACGTTTTCCCAGTTTATCCTTCCCTTTTCCACCATCACTGTGGATACTTACTTCTTGGTTATCACCATGATAAGTTAGTTATCCACCATTCTCTTTTTCGGTGCAAATATACTAAGTTTATATCTTTTTTCAGCCAAAATGCGTGGAAAAGTTGCTCCTAACCCCGTAATTTATCCATAAAATCCACTAAAAACCTGTTCCGCTTGTGGGAATTTGCTAATAATTCACTATCTTTGCACACGTTATCCACAGAGTTATCAACAGCGCTAGCGCTTCGCTAATGATTAATGAATAATGCGCAAGATAAAAACCATAGAGATGCAGCGCCTCACCATTGACGAATACCGCGCTGCCCGCAAGCTGCCACTGGTCGTGGTGCTCGACAACGTGCGCTCCATGTATAACATCGGCAGCGTCTTCCGCACCTGCGACGCCTTCCGTGTCGAGCAACTCGTGCTGTGTGGCATCTGCCAGACGCCGCCACACGTAGAGATCCACAAGACCGCCCTCGGTGCCGAGGAGAGTGTGCCCTGGCGTTACTTCGCCGACACCCTCGAGGCCGTGCGCACGCTCCATGATGAGGGCTATACCGTTCTCTCCGTCGAACAGGTGGAGCACAGCACCAAGCTGCAGACCTTCGTTGCTGATGAGCATAAGAGATACGCCGTAGTCCTGGGTAACGAGGTGAAGGGCGTCCTTCAGGAGGTTGTTGATGCCTCCGACGGCTGCCTCGAGATTCCTCAGTCGGGCACCAAGCATTCCATGAACGTCTCCGTTACTGCCGGCATCGTCATCTACAAGTTCGCCGAACAGCTGCTGTTGAAGGAATGAAAAAAGCCCACCTCAGAAGAGTGAGCTTTTTTTCATTTCACCTCCCCTCCCCCCCGGGAGGGGTCGGGGGTGGGCTTTACTCATGCACATACAGCTTCCAACCCAGGTACGTCTCGATGGCCTCCTGCAGGATTTCCACGACGTCTGTGCGCACCATCGCCACGTGATGCTCGAAGCCGTTCTTGCAGATATACTTCATCAGCTGCTGCAGGTTGTCCACCTGCGTCACGGCGATGCAGCCGTCCATGCCGTAGGGGTCGTTCGTCAGCTGACCCTTGCCCAAGTATGCCTTGATGCAGCCCTGCGGGTCGTCGGTAGAGATGCGGAAGAACGTGAAGGGGCCCTCGCTGACCTTCGCATATACCGCTCCGAAGGTGTTGATCTTGCCCAGTGTGCGTCCCAGTACGCCGAGAGGGCCGAGCTTCAGGTCGTCGTTGCCCACGAACGACTTTGCATAGTTGCCGCAGTGCGTACACACACACTTGTTGCGGTCCTCCGCAAAGTTGTTGTTCCAGTCGAGTAGGGCAGAGGCCTTGTTGGCTGCCAGTGTCAGCGCATACATCGACACCGCTCCCGCCAAGTCCGTCTCGCAGGCTGCCGGTATCAGCTTGTCACTGAGCATCGACATCGTCACGCACGGTGCACAGCCGTAGTTCTGCTCCAGCGAGTCCCAGCACTGAATGGCCACCGCCTGCACGTCGTTCGCGGCTATCCAGTTCTCCACCGCCACGCTGAACTTCGCCTGCAGCCCCAGCTTCTCCTTGTAGTTCTCCGGCACCTTCGCATAGTTACACGTGCGGTTGCACATCTCGATGAATTTCGGGTCGTCGTCCTTGATTTTCTGTGCGGCATACAGGATTTCGCTCAGGTCGGCAGGAACGACGGTGATGCCGCTGCGCTGCAGCAGCTTCTCCGAGGCACGGCATGTGTTAAAGCCCAAGGGGCGCGTACCTATCTGTCCCAGTCGGCAGTGGCGCAGTCCGTTCACCACGCGGCAGATGGCGGCGAAGCGGTCTATGTCCTTGCGCAGCAGCGGGTCGTAGATAGAGTATGTATGCAGCGTAGTGTCCGTAAAGGGAATGCCATACTGGTACAGGTTGTTGCAGACGCTGATTTTTCCGCAGAAGGCGTCGCGTCGCGAGTCCAGATCCACCTTGTCGTTCTCGTCGTCGCAGGCCTGCACCATCACCGGCACGTTCAGCTCCGCGTCGCTGATGGCGTTGATGATGCCAATCTCGAATCCGAAGTTTGGCAGCGACACGATGATGCCGTCAATCTCGTCGCGGTGTTCACGGAACTGCCGTGACACCATCAGTCCGTCTTCGCGTGTCTCTATGCTGCTGCTGCCTGTCGGCGTAGCGTCTTCCGGCAGTATGACATATTCATACCCCCCTTCTTCCAACGTCTTCAGCAGTTGTTTCCTCACGTCCTTTGCCAGTTCCGAGTTAAAGTAGGCGCGAGTACCGATGATCACGCCAAAGCAAGTCTTTCCGTTTCTCATTTCTTTTAAGTATTTGTTGTTAGTAAAATATTCCGTCTGCAAAAATACAAATTATTTCCGATACTACAAACTACATCTCTACTTTTTTGAAAGAAAAGTTTGGTGGTATCGGTAAAAAACTTTACCTTTGCATGAATTTTTATAACAAAGCAAGATATTGATGAAACATTTATCGTTAAGAATGCTCTTTCTGTTGTCTATTATCTTGACAGGAAGCAGCAGTATTTATGGGCAGTCTGCCGTAAGTCCCGAGGGCGCTGACGCCTATGTCTATTCGTTGGTGACCGATGCGTCATCGTTAGCCGCTGGCGACCAGTTTGTGATTGTTTATCAGAATGAGACTACAAGTGCTGCAATGGCGGGTGAGCGAGAATCTAAAAACAATAGAGCTCAAGTTGACGTAACCATTACTGATAATACAATATCAGAACTACCCGATGAGGCTCAGGTGGTGGAATTAGAGAAAATCAGTACTAAATGGTATCTGAAAGTTGGTAATGAATATCTTTATGCTCCTGGTAAAGGCAGTAATAATTATTTAAAGACGACTACGGACGGGTCTCCCAATGCTGATTATGGTAAGGCTACTATTGTAATAGGTGAGAAAAATGGTAAATCAAACGTAGCAACGATTACGTTTTCTGGAGCAGACAATACGGTTATAGGTCATTATGGAACACTCTTTTCTTGTTATAGTCCCAGTATGTCAAATAGAGAGGTTCGCATCTACCGCCGCGAACCCGCTGCAACCTTCGATGTTACGATGGGTAGCGCCGGCTGGCGAACGTTGATTTGCGCACAGAATGTTTCTGTGCAAGACGGCTATCAGGCCTATACCGTTACGGGAAGCGATGCATCGTCAGTAATGTTGACAAGTGTCGCTACCGTCAAGGCTGGTAGTCCCTATCTGCTCAGCGGTCCTGAAGGCACCTGCACGCTGACCGTCATTGATGCTGCAGAGGAACCGGAGGGTAACCTGCTGGCAGTGAGTACAGAGAGCGACGGCAATGGCGTCTATGTGCTGGCAAACAAAAGTCACGGGGTAGGCTTCTACCGCTGGGATGGCGGCCTGATAGGCAGCGGTCGGGTGATACTACCTGCTGCTGCGGTGGCGGGCGAGAGTCGCGAGTTCTTTGGTTTCGATGAAGGTGGAACGACTTCGATAAGTGAAAAGTTAACAGTGAAAAGTGAAAAATTTGCTCCCGCTACAGAGTTCTATAACCTCAACGGTCAGCGCGTCACAATGCCCACGAAGGGTTTGTATATCGTGAATGGACGGAAAGTGGTGATTATGTAAAAAGCCCACCCCCAGCCCCTCCCGGGGGGGAGGGGAGGTTAAAGTTGAGAGTTGAGAGTTTAAGGGTAATCATAATTACTAATTACTAATTCCTAATTACTAATTCCTAATTTAATCTCTCTGTGTCTCTGTACCTCTGTGTTTAAAATAAAGAAAGAACAATGAAGAAAACATATACTATTCCCTCCTTGACGATAGTACAGTTGGGAAACTACACACTGCTGGCAGGCTCCGAGCAAACCAAGGGCGTCTATCACGACGAGACGGTGAATAAATTTGACGAGCTGCTGGGTCGTGAAGCTGAATTTGACGACGAATATTAATCGAAAAAGGTGGTTGCAAAACCCTCGTATGGTTGTTGCATAAAACAAATACGGCTTTCGCACCCAGCGAAAGCCGTTGTCACAGGGTGCGCGAACGGCTTTCGACGGGGGAGAAGACGTATTTCGGCGGGTGGAAGTACGGCTCTCATTTATTTTTAGCGGCCGCTACGTTTATTTTTGGCGCCCGCTAAAAATATTCACGGCTCCCGCCAAAAATAAATTGAGCGCCCGCCAAAAACCTTTTTTCATCCTATAGTACATCTCCCCCCTCTCCACCTTAATTAATAAATAAAGGGAGGAAAAATTTGGTATTGTGCTCGCATATTCGTACCTTTGCAAGCAATTACAGTTTAACCTAAATAAAACAAAACAAAAAAGCTCACTCTTCGGAGTGGGCTTTTTCTGTTTTATAGTTTCTCGGATGCTTCATGATTTCTTGCTTCAGCACCGTCATGTCCATGTGTGTATATAGCTCGGTGGTGCCGATGCTCTCATGACCTAACAGTGCCTGGATGGCACGGAGGTCGGCACCGCCCTCGAGCAGCGCCGTGGCGAAGGAGTGGCGCAGCGTGTGCGGCGAGATGGTCTTCGTGATGCCTGCCGCCTCTGCCTGCTGCTTCACCATGAGGAGTATCATAACCCTTGTGAGGTGCTTGCCGCGACGGTTCAGGAAGACGTAGTCCTCCTCGCCGGGCTTGATGTTCATCAGGTTACGATCGACGAACCATAGCTTCAGCAGCTTGATGGCTTTCTTCGAGATGGGTACCAGGCGCTCCTTGCTGCCCTTGCCCATGATGCGGACGAAGCGCTCCTCGAGGAACAGGTCGGTGAGCTTCAGGGTCACCAGTTCCGTGACGCGCAGACCGCAGCTGAAGAGCACCTCGATGATGGCGCGGTTGCGGTGACCCTCCCATTTCGACACGTCGATGCTCGCCTCTAAGGCATCGACCTCCGCTACCGTCAGCACCTCGGGCAGGTGTTTGCCTAAGACGGGCGACTCCAGCAGTTCGGTGGGGTCGTCGTCACGGTAGCCGTCTAACTGCAGGAAGCGGTAGAACGAGCGCACGCCGCTGAGGATGCGGCATTGCGAGCGCGGCCCTATGCCGATGTCGTGCAGCGTGGCGGCAAAGTGCTGCAGGTCTGGCAGCTCGACGGTCATCACGCTCTTACCCTCGTGTTCGAGGTATGCTAACAGCTTCTGCAGGTCGCGACCGTAGGCCTCTAACGTGTTCGGTGAGAAGCCCCGTTGCAACTTGAGGTAGCGCTGATATGCCCTGACGATATCACTCTGTTCCTTCATCGTTCTGTACTATTGCGTTGCAAAATTATAAAAAGTTGAGTGAAATACAAAAGGAAAGCTCGCTTTTCTTTGCATTATCATTTTTTCTTATTACTTTTGCAGAGAGTTACACCAAACGCAAAAGGATATGAAACAAGTTATCAGCACCCCACAGGCTCCCGCAGCCATCGGTCCCTACAGTCAGGCTATCCGCATCGGTTCAATGGTATATACCTCCGGACAGCTGCCCATCGACCCCGCCACCGGCCACTTTCCGCAGGGTGGCATCGAGGAACAGACGCGCCAGTCGCTGCGCAACGTGCAGGCTATTCTTGACGCCGCAGGACTCTCCATGGCGCAGGTGGTGAAGACCACCGTCTTCCTGGCCGACATGAACGACTTCGCCGCCATGAATGCCGTCTATTCCGAGTTCTTCTCCGATCCCTTCCCTGCGCGCTCTGCCGTCGCCGTGAAGACGCTGCCCAAGAATGCGTTGGTGGAAATAGAGGTCGTGGCAGGGGAGTGATGATGAACGTAAAGATAGAAGAAACGTGGAAGGAGCAGCTGGCGGAGGAGTTCGCGAAACCGTACTTCGAGCAGCTGGCGGAGGCAGTGCGCAGGGAGTACCGCACGACGACGTGCTACCCTCCGGCGGCACTGATATTCAACGCCTTTAACCTGTGTCCCTTCAACCAGGTGAGGGTGGTGATCATCGGGCAGGACCCGTACCATGAACCCGGACAGGCACACGGCCTGAGCTTCTCAGTGCAGGACGGTGTGGCATTGCCGCCATCGCTGCAGAACATCTTCAAGGAGATAGCACAGGACACGGGCGCCACGATGCCGACATCGGGAAACTTGGAGCGGTGGGCGCGCCAGGGCGTGCTGCTGCTGAACGCCACGCTGACGGTGAGGGCGCACGAGGCGAACAGCCACGCCGCATTAGGGTGGCAGCGCTTCACGGATGCCGCCATCCAGGCGATAGCAACGAAGCGTGAGCACGTAGTATATATGCTGTGGGGCGGCAACGCGCGCCGTAAGGCGCAGATGATTGATCGCCAGCGCAACCTGGTGCTGGAGTCGGTACACCCCTCGCCACTGTCTGCCAACCGTGGCGGCTGGTTCGGCGAGCATCAGTTTTCACGGTGTAATGCCTATTTGCGGGAATTAGGGATGAAAGAGATAGAGTGGTAAATAAAAAAAATAATCATGAAGATTCCACCGATATTAGAGATAGGAGGCGTGCTGATTTCGTCGGACATTCTGACGGAGTGCTTCTGCTGCGACTACGAGAAGTGTAAGGGCATCTGCTGCGTGGAGGGTACGGCGGGAGCTCCCGTGACGATGGACGAGATAGCGGCGATGGAGGACAGGCTCGACGAGGTGTGGCCGCTGCTGTCGGCCTCGGCACAGAGCGTCATCGACCGCCAGGGCGTGGCGTATGCCGACGAGGAAGGCGACATGGTGACGAGCATCGTGCGCGGCAAGGAGTGTGTGTTTGCCAAGGAGAATGACGGCTGCTGGCTGTGTATGTTGGAGAAACAGTACCGTGAGAAGAATCCCTCATTTTCTCATTCTCTCAATTTCTCAAAGCCTATCAGCTGTGCGCTGTATCCTATCCGTGAGAAGAACTTCGGCAACGGACTGATAGGGCTGAACTACCACCGGTGGGACATCTGCCGTGTAGGGCGCGAAAAAGGGAAGGCGCTGGGCCTTCCCGTATATCAGTTTCTGAAGGAACCGCTGATTCGCCGCTTCGGGCAGCAGTGGTACGACGAGCTCTGTGACGTGGCTCAGCAGTTGCTGGAGCCGTAGGCAGGGCGGCTGACGAGGACGTCAGCTCTTGCGGAACTCAGAAGGACTCATGCCCGTATGTTCCTTGAAGTATTTGCCCAGGAACGACTGGTTGGCGAAGTGTAGCTCGTCGGCAATCTCCTTGATGCTCTTCGTGGAGTTCTTCAGCAGCACGCGGGCTTCGAGGATGACGTAGTTGTCAATCCACTCGGTAGGGGTGCGCTTCGACGTCTTCTTGACGACCTCGGAGAGGTATTTCGGTGTGATGTTGAGTTGCTCGGCATACCAGCTGACGCGGCGCTCGTGGCGGAAGTTCTGCTCCAGGACGCGGATGAACTTGGCGAAGAAGGCATCGGCACGGGTCTGCACCTTCTGGTCTTGCTGCTCCACCCGGTAGATGACGCCCGACATGTCGTAGAACATGGCCAGCAGCGTGGCCTTCACCAGCTCCGTACGATAGGGGTGCTGGCGGTTGGACATTTTCTCAAGGATGGTCTGGAAGTAGTTGCTGTAGGTCTGCACCTCGGCAGGTGTCAGGCGCACCACGGGGTTGTTCATGGAGAACAGCAGCAGCGAGGAGACGTTCTTGACGTTCTGCACGAAGTCGTGGTAGAACTCGGTGCGTACCATGATGGTCTGGCACTGGAAGTCGGGAGATTCCACATACTGGCTTACGAGGTGCCGCTCGGAGATGAACAGCAGGTCGCCCGGCTCGACGGTCTGCTCGTGGGTGTCGATGCAGTACTGCGCGTTGCCACGTGTGCAGAGCGCCATGAGCGTGAAGTTCATGCGCAGGGGCTCGCTGGAAGTGGTGTCCTTCGTGATGTGGTCAGTCAGCAGCAGACCTTCTTCCATGTAGTGGGAAGCCCCCCAGTGGCGGGCTTCCTCAAGGGTGATATCTATGATGTTGTGTGTTGACATGCTAAGCGTCGATATTGGCGTAGGTAGCATTCTTTTCAATGAACTGGCGGCGGGGCTCTACGTCGTCGCCCATGAGCATGGAGAAGATTTCGTCGGCCTCGGCGGCATTCTCGATGGTGACCTGCTTCAGCAGACGGTTCTCAGGATTCATCGTCGTCTCCCACAGCTGCTCGGGGTTCATCTCACCAAGACCTTTGTAGCGCTGGGTGTGGAAACCGGAGGAGTTCTCGTCGCCGGCAACATACTTGTCGATGAATGCCTGGCGCTGCTGGTCGGTATAGCAGTACTCGGAGACTTTCTTGTAGGTACACTTGTAGAGTGGGGGAGTGGCGATGTAGAGGTGGCCTCCCTGGATCACCTGCGGCATGAAGCGGTAGAAGAGCGTCATGATGAGCGTGTCGATGTGAGAACCATCGACGTCGGCATCGGTCATGATGATAATCTTGTCGTAGCGCAGCTTATCGATATTGGCCTCGCGGTCGCCCTCGCCATCGACGCCAAAGCGCACACCGATGGACTGGATGATGTTCATCACGGACTCTGCCTCGAAGACGCGGTGCCACTGCACCTTCTCGACGTTCAGAATCTTACCGCGCAGCGGCAGGATGGCCTGGAAGTGGCGGTCGCGGCCCTGCTTGGCAGAACCACCGGCGGAGTCACCCTCGACGAGGAATATCTCGCAGACCTTCGGGTCTTTCTCGGAACAGTCGGCGAGCTTGCCGGGCAGTCCGCCACCGGTCATGGGGTTCTTGCGCTGCACACTCTCGCGGGCCTTGCGGGCGGCGATACGTGCGGTAGCGGCGAGCACCACCTTCTCGCAAATCTGCTTGGCCTCCTTCGGGTGCTCTTCCAGGTAGTTGGTCAGCGCCTCGCCGACAGCCTGCTGTACGGCACCAGCGACCTCGCTGTTGCCGAGCTTGGTCTTCGTCTGACCCTCGAACTGAGGCTCAGCGACCTTGATGGAGATGACGGCGGTGAGACCTTCGCGGAAGTCGTCGCCGGCAAGCTCTATCTTTGCCTTCTCAATCTGCTTGGAGATGTTGGGGTCTTCGTCGGCATACTTCTTCAGCGTACGCGTCAGCGCCATGCGGAAACCCTGCAGGTGGGTACCACCCTCGATGGTGTTGATATTGTTAACGTAAGAGTGGATGTTCTCGGAATAGTCGGTATTATACATCACGGCGACCTCGATGGGAACACCCTGCTTCTCGGTCTTCAGGTAGATGACATCGTCGAAGAGGTGCGTGCGGTGACGGTCAACGTAGCGCACAAACTCCTTCAGACCCTCCTTGGCGTGGAACACCTCTTCCTTGAGGTTGCCTTCCTCGTCAGGACGCATGTCCTTCAGCGTGATGGTGATGCCGGCATTCAGATATGCCAACTCGCGCATGCGCTTGGCGATGATGTCGTACTTGTATTCGGTAGTGGTGAAGATGGTGCCGTCAGGCCAGAACTGCTGACGGGTACCGGTCTGGTCGGTGTCGCCGACAATCTTCACGTCGTAGAGGGGCTTGCCCTTCTCGTATTCCTGCTGGTAGATGTGTCCGTTGCGGAATACCTGTGACATCATGTGCGTCGAGAGGGCGTTGACACAGCTGACACCCACACCGTGCAGACCTCCGGAAACCTTGTAGGAACCCTTGTCGAACTTACCACCGGCGTGCAGCACCGTCATGACGACCTCGAGGGCTGACTTGTGCATCTTCTCGTGCTCATCGACGGGAATACCACGACCGTTGTCCTGAACGGTGATGGAGCCGTCTTCGTTGATGGTCACCTCAATGTGTGTGCAGTAACCGGCCATCGCCTCGTCGATAGAGTTATCGACAGTCTCGTTCACAAGGTGATGAAGTCCTTTCTCACTGATATCGCCGATGTACATAGCGGGGCGCTTGCGCACGGCTTCTAATCCTTCAAGTACCTGAATATTACTCGCGGAATAGTTGTTAACTTTGTTTTGTTCTTCTGCCATTGTTAGAAATATCTCAATTTTAGGTTGCAAAGTTACGAAATAAATACGACTTAAACGAATTTTTAAACATAAAAAAAGACTGCAAATTGTTAAGAATTGCAGTCTTTTTATTTTTTGAGGGTGTTTTTACCCCAATTTGCTGATGTGTTCGCAAAGACTTGACTTCAGGTTGGCAGCCTTATTCTTATGAATAATGTTGTTCTTGGCCAGCTTGTCGAGCATCTTCTGTACCTTGGGATACAGGGCAGCGGCCTCGTCCTTGTTAGTCATGGCACGCAGCTTACGAACGGCGTTGCGCATGGTCTTTGCATAGTAGTGATTGTGTTCAGCTTTCTTCTGATCCTGACGAATTCTCTTCAGGGATGACTTGTGGTTTGCCATTTTAATTTTTGTTTTTTAAATTGTTTAACTTAAAGCTTGTGGGTCTTGCGCCACGGTTGCCGGGCTGCCCTGGGCGGGTTTTTACACCCTCTGTCACCGCGTCCCGTTGCCGGTAGCACTTGGCTGTGCAGATGACAGATTTAATGTAGTCCCTAGGAGAGTCGAACTCCTCTTTAGAGAATGAAAATCTCTCGTCCTAACCGATAGACGAAGGGACCAGTGCGCTCAAAAGCGGGTGCAAAGGTACAAAATAAAGTGAAGAGTGAAGAATGAAGAATGAAGAATTTGCTTCCGCAACCCTAATATTTAACTTTTTTTACATCTTTTCCGCAAAATTTGCACCGCCCTGCGTCCTAAATTGCCGATTCTTTATTAACTTTGTGCCCATGTTAGTGAAGACGCAGGCCATTGTGCTGCACAGTATCAAGTACGGAGAGACGCGCATCATCGTCGATATGTTTACCCGCGAGGCGGGCAGACTGTCGTTCATCGTCGCGGTACCGAAGACGGCGAAAGGACACCTGAAGAAGCAGTACTTCCAACCGATGACACTCTTGGAAGTGGAGTGCGACGTGCGGCAGCGCGTGCAGTTGCAGAAACTAAAGGACGCGCGGCTACTGTCGGCATACGCCACCATTCCCTTCAATCCCGAGAAACTGGCGATATCGCTCTTCACGGCAGAATTCCTCTATCACGCCCTACGCTCCGAACAGCAGAACGCACCGCTGTTTTCCTACATCTGCGACTCGATGCTGTGGCTCGATACGGTGGAAACGGGTTTTGCCAACTTCCACCTCACCTTCCTCATGCGAATGAGCCGCTTCCTCGGGTTCTATCCGAATTTAGTAACCCCCTCCCAGCCTTCCCGAGGGGAGGAGCAGGAAATGTTCTTTGACTTGCGGGAGGGACAGTTCTGTGAGGTGGCTCCGCTGCATCGCGACTTCCTGCAACCTGCTGAGGCACAGCTCATTCACCAGCTGATGCGCATGGACTTTCCGACGATGCACCTGTTCCGACTGTCGCACCACGACCGCAACCGCATCACGGAGGTGCTGCTGCACTATTTCCGTCTGCACATACCGCAGTTTCCGGAACTGAAAAGTCTCGGTGTGCTGCAGGAGCTGTGGGGATAAGGAAAAAGCACCGCCGTGGCATCAGGTGCCGCCGTCATCAGCAACGGATTACAGCAACGCCGGCAGTTCGAAGAGACGGTTGGAGTTGCTGCCCTTGATGAGGATGTAGTACTGTTGAGGCTGCTCGTGCTGCAGGGCTTTCTTCACCTCTTCCACATTATTAAATATAGGGAAGGGACACTGCGTCTTGCGGAACTCGTCGCCTACCAGCCATACTTGGTCGAAATGGGCTTCGCGCAGCAAATCCACCAACTTCTGATGCTCCTCGACAGACACGGTGCCTAACTCGCCCATCATACCGAGAATCGCCATCTTACGGTCGGCCTCTACTAATCGGAAATTGTCGATGGCGGCAGCCATAGACGTGGGGTTGGCGTTGTAAGCATCGACGATGAGGTGGTTGTGCTCCGTCTCGGTCATCTGCGAACGGTTGTTCGTGGGAACATAGTTTTCTAAGGCGTGGTTGATCTGCTCGAAGGGAACGTCGTTGACATATCCTACGATGATGGCCGCGAGCATGTTGTCTAAGTTATACGCGCCGATGAGGTGGGTCTGCACCTCCATCCATTCGCTCTGGTAGCCTGTGGCATGGTCTTGCTCGCGCCAGCGGAACTTCAGGAACGGCGCACAGGAAACGACCTCGCCGCGAATCAGAATGTCCTCGTTGTCGCTCTGGCCATAGTAGTAGAGGTCGGGCCTTTCACCATGAACCTTTAACCATGAATCGTGAACCATCTTCATCAGGTGCTCGTTGTCGCGATTGACGAAGATGGGACAGTCGTGGCTGACGAGATAGTCGTACAACTCGCCCTTCGTCTGACAGACACCTTCGAAAGAACCGAAGCCCAGCAGGTGGGCACGACCGACGTTCGTGATGAGTCCACAGGTGGGCTCTGCCGTCTCTACCAGCGTCTTGATATCGCCGGGATGCGACGCACCCATCTCCACCACGGCGATATCGGTCTTTTCATTCAACCGGAACAGCGTCTTGGGAACTCCTACGTCGTTGTTGAAATTGCCCTCCGTGGCCATGACGTTATAACACTCGGAGAGAACGGCACGTATCAACTCCTTCGTGGTGGTCTTGCCGTTGGTACCGGTAATACCTATCACCGGCATCTCGAACTGGCGGCGGTGTTCGCGCGCCAAGTCCTTGAAGGTCTGCAGGCAGTCATCGACTCTTATGAGGTGTTCTCTCTCCGAGAGTGTGGCGTTGCGAGGGGTGTTAGGTGTTGGGTGTTCTCTCTCCGAGAGTGTGGCGTTGCGAGGGGTGATATCTTCATCCACGATGGCATAGCTGCAACCCTTTTCGAGGGCCTGCAAGGCAAACTGGTTACCATTGAACGAAGCTCCCTTCAATGCCAGGAAGATGCTGCCTTCGGGACAGTCGCGGGAGTCTGTCGTAATCTGAGGGTGCTGCTGGTACAGCTGGTATAATTTTTTGATGTCCATTGTCGTTTTCTTGTTTTTCGTTTTTCTGCTGCAAAGGTACGAAGAAATAGTCGTAATAACAAGAGAATGACGGCGGAAATCGCTGCCAAGAGAAAAGAAAATACCATTTTCTTTGGTGTTTTGAGCAAATATTCGTAAATTTGCCCCTTGCTATGAACTATACGCTGAACTGCAACGGCCGACTGCTCTCATTGGAAGAGCCTCAAGTGATGGGTATCCTGAACGTGACGCCCGACTCGTTCTATGCCGGGAGTCGCGTGCAGACGGAGCGCGATATCGTGAGCCGCGCACAGCAGATTGTGAACGAAGGCGGCAGCATGATCGACGTGGGAGCATGTAGCACACGCCCTGACAGTGAGCCTGCCACGGAACAGGAAGAGATGGAACGGCTGCGCGGCGCACTCGGCATCATTCGGAGAGAAATGCCCGATGCCATCATCAGCGTAGATACCTTCCGACCAGATGTCGCCCGCATGGCGGTCGAGGAGTTCGGTGCCGATATCATCAATGACGTGGGAACCCCTTCCACCCATCACCTACCACCCACCACCCATCACCTAACCCCCATGCAACGCATGGTTACAGGCCTGCAAGTACCTTATATCTATATGTCGCGCAAGGCAACGATGAGAGACATCCTGCTCGACTGCGCTGAAGTGATGGATACGCTGTGCGCCATGGGACAGAAAGATATCATCCTTGACCCCGGCTTCGGCTTCGGCAAGACACTGGAAGAAAACTACGACGTGCTGAACAACCTGGAACGCATGCAGATGACAGGACTGCCTGTACTCGTGGGAGTGTCCAGAAAGTCGATGATATACAAGCGCTTGGACATCGACCCCGCTCAGGCCCTCAACGGCACGACGGTGCTCAACACCATCGCACTGGCGAAGGGAGCGTCCATCCTCAGAGTTCACGACGTCCGCGAGGCCGTGGAGGCGGTGAAATTGTCAAATTGTAAATACACACAATAAATTGTAAATTGTCAAATTGTAAATTACCAAGATGTTTTTCGAATTTGGAATAAAAGATATTATCGACATACTGCTGGTAGCGATAGGCCTGTTCTACACCTACCGGCTGATGAAAGAGTCGCGCTCGCTGACAGTTTTCATGGGTATCATGATGTTCGTCGTGTTATGGCTGATCGTCACACAGGTGCTCGAAATGAAACTGCTGGGAAGCATCCTTGACAAGGTGGTTAGCGTGGGAGTCATCGGACTGGTTATCCTCTTCCAGGACGACATCCGCAAATTCCTTTATAACCTGGGAGCACATCAGCGCATCAAGGCACTGCAGCGACTGATAGTGATTGGCGAGCGGCGACAAAACAGTGAGCAGATCAAGCAAACCATCATGCCTATCGTTATGGCGTGCATGTCGATGAGCAAGAAGAAAATAGGAGCACTCATCGTTATCCAGCGCGCTACCCCCTTAGATGATATCGTAGCAACAGGAGAACTCATTGATGCAAAGATCAGTCAGCAACTGCTGGAGAACATCTTCTTCAAGAACTCACCCCTGCACGACGGAGCGGTCATCGTCTCCGAACAGCGCATCCGTGCTGCAGGATGTATCCTGCCGGTATCGCACAGCCTGCATATTCCAAAGGAACTGGGACTGCGTCACCGTGCTGCATTAGGCATCACCCATGAGAGCGACAGCGTGGCTATCGTCGTCAGCGAAGAGACGGGCAGCATCTCTGTAGCCGTCAGCAGCGAGTTCCAGCTGCGACTCACCGCCGAGAAACTGGAGAGTATCCTGACGCAGGAGCTGGCGTGAGAAATGGAGAGAATGAGAAAATGGAGAGAATGAGAAAATGAGAGAATGAGACATGGAGGGAATAGTTAAAAAATAACAAGGCGGAAGCAAATTTTCCACTCTTCACTCTTCACTCTTCACTTTATTTCGTACCTTTGCAGTCCATGTAATAGCTAAAACATTATTTCATCAATTAAATAAAAAGACAAACTATGGATTTATTAAGTCAAATCGTTGCGCGTGCTAAGGCAAACAAGCAGCGCATCGTTCTTCCCGAAGCTGAGGAGGAGCGCACCCTTTGTGCAGCAGATAAAGTGCTGGCTGACGACATCGCTAACCTGATTCTTATTGGTAACCCCGCCAAGGTTCACGCCCTGGCAAAGGAGAAGGGTCTGACACACATCGACAAGGCAACGCTCATCGACCCCGAAAACTATGAGCGTAGCGAGGAGATGGCGGAGAAACTGGCAGAGATTCGCAAGTCGAAGGGTATGACGATCGAGGAAGCCCGCAAGCTGGTGAAGAATCCACTGTACCTGGGTTGTATGATTATCAAGACGGAAGGTGCTGACGGACAGATCAGCGGTGCCCTCTCGACAACGGGAGAAACACTGCGCCCCGCCCTGCAGATTATCAAGTGTGCTCCTGGCATCACTTGCGTCAGCGGTGGTATGCTGCTCATCACCAAGCAGCCTCAGTACGGTGAAAACGGCGTGCTCGTCGTCGGTGACGTGGCCGTTACTCCTATGCCTGATGCTGCACAGCTCTCACAGATTGCCGTATGTACTGCACAAACCGCTAAGTCGGTAGCAGGATTTACTGATCCCCGCGTGGCTATGCTGAGCTTCTCGACGAAGGGCTCTGCCAAGCACGAGGTGGTAGATAAGGTAGTTGAGGCTACCAAGTTAGCAAAGGAACTCGACCCCGCTCTGAAGATTGATGGTGAGCTGCAGGCTGATGCCGCCCTCGTTCCCTCGGTAGGTTCCAAGAAGGCTCCCGGCTCTGACATTGCCGGCAAGGCCAACGTACTGGTATTCCCGAACCTCGAAGTAGGTAATATCGCTTACAAACTCGTTCAGCGACTGGGTGATGCTATTGCCATCGGTCCTATCCTTCAGGGTATCGCCCGTCCGGTCAACGACCTGAGCCGCGGCTGTTCGGTAGATGATATTTACTACATGGTAGCCATCACCGCTTGTCAGGCAATGGATGCAAAGAAATAATTAAAACTAAAAAGGTTTATGAAGATATTAGTATTAAACTGTGGTTCGTCCTCTATCAAGTACGCATTGTACAACATGGACGACAAGAGTGTGATGACCAGCGGTGGTGCCGAGCGTGTAGGCTTGGATGGCGCTTTTGTAAAGGTAAAGCTCGCCAATGGTGAGAAGAAGCAGATTATGCACGATATCCCCGAGCATACCGAGGGTGTGAAGTTCATCTTCTCGCTGCTGACCGACCCTGAAATCGGTGTCATCAAAGATCTGAAGGAAATCGATGCCGTCGGTCACCGCATGGTACACGGAGGTGAGAAGTTCAACCAGAGCGTTGTCCTCACTGACGAGGTGCTGAAGGCTTTCGAGGCTGTCAGCGACCTGGCTCCTCTGCACAACCCCGCTAACCTGAAGGGTGTTAATGCCGTGAAGGAACTGATGCCGGGTCTGCCTCAGGTGGGTGTCTTTGATACCGCCTTCCATCAGACCATGCCAGCCAAGGCTTATATGTATGCTATCCCCTACGAGCTGTATGAGAAGTATGGTGTGCGCCGCTATGGTTTCCACGGCACCTCTCACCGCTATGTCTCTGCCCGTGCCCTGGAGTTCTTAGGCATGAAGCCCGAGGGTACGAAGGTCATTACTTGCCATATCGGTAATGGTGGCTCTATTGCTGCTGTGGTGGATGGCAAGTGTGTCGATACGTCGATGGGTCTCACCCCGTTGGAGGGTCTTGTCATGGGTACTCGCTCTGGCGATATTGACGGTGGTGCCGTTACCTTCCTGCAGAAGAAGCTGGGTCTCGACGCCGACGGTATGTCGAACCTGCTCAACAAGAAGAGCGGCGTTGCTGGTATCACTGGCGGCAGCTCTGACATGCGCGACGTGGAGAATGCTGCAAAGGCTGGTGAGCCTCGTGCAAAGCTGGCTCAGGATATGTATTTCTATCGCATCAAGAAGTACATCGGTGCCTATGCTGCTGCAATGGGCGGCGTCGATGTCATCGTCTTCACTGCCGGTGTTGGTGAGAACCAGCTCAGCATGCGCTCAGAGGTCTGCAAAGGTCTGGAGTTCTTAGGTGTGAAGTTCGACGAGTCGAAGAACACCAAGCGCGGCGAGGAGTGCATCATCTCTGCTGACGACTCGAAGGTGAAGGTGGTTGTTATCCCTACCGACGAGGAGCTGATGATTGCTACCGATACCATGAATTTGTTATAATAAAGATTTCTCTATGCAATTATTAAGAGATCAGGAAATGGGTGGCGAACGACCGTTGTTCGCCACCCATGATTTAAAACTGGAAAATATCACCATCACGGATGGAGAATCTGCTATCAAGCAATGCCAGAACATGGAAGCCAGCCACTGCCGCTTCTATGGAAAATATCCGTGGTGGCACGTCGATGGAGCACTCATCGAAGACTGTTACTTTGCTGAGGGTTCGCGTTCTGCTATTTGGTACACCAACAACCTCGTGATGCGTCGCTGCCGTATCGACGGACCGAAGTTCTTCCGCGAGATGAAGAACTTGGAGCTGGAGAATGTTAATATCATGGATGCCGATGAGACGTTCTGGAAGATTGATGGACTGCGACTGAAGAATGTGACGCTGCATGGTGGCACTTATCCTTTTATGTTCTCGAAGAATATCTTTGTTGACGGCATGGACAGCGATGCGAAATACGTGTTCCAGTACTGTCAGAACGTAGAGGTTCACCATGCCAAGATTCTCACCAAAGACTCTTTCTGGGAGTGTGAGAACGTGACCATCTACGACTCAGAACTCGACGGCGAATATCTGGCTTGGCACTCGAAGAACGTACGCTTGGTCAACTGCCACCTGAACGGCGAGCAGCTGCTGTGCTATACGGATAATCTGGTACTCGAGAACTGCACCTTCGACAAGTCGTGCGACCGTGTCTTTGAGTATTCTACCGTTCAGGCAGATATCCGAGGACATATCACGAATATCAAGAACCCCACTTCTGGACATATCGTGGCAGATAGCATTGGCAGCGTTACCATCGATGAAAACGTGCGCCAGCCAAACAACTGCATCATCGAAACCCGTAAATAGTGTGCCTTGTGGTTCTGCCGCAAGGTCATCAAGGAAATAAAACGCATGAAGTATAACTTTGACGAACGGATAGAGCGTTGTGGCACGGGCTGCGTCAAGTGGGACGAAGAAGCCCCCCTTTCTGATGCTGCGCTCGGCGGTTCTGCCACTCCTTCTGATGCTGTGCTTAGCGGTTCTGCCGCCGAGAAAGAGCTCATTCCCCTCTGGGTGGCTGACATGGATTTTGCCGTGGCTCCCGCCATTCAGGAGGCCATTCGCCGAAGGGCAGCGCACCCGGTTTTTGCTTATACCTTGGTAACTGATGACTACTATAACGCCATTATCTCTTGGTTTCAGCGGCGGCATCAGTGGACCATCGCACGCGAACATATATTATATACTACTGGTGTCGTTCCGGGTATTTCGTGTGTACTGAAAGCACTGACACTTCCTGGTGAGAAGGTGATGATGTTGTCGCCAGACTACAACTGCTTCTTCTCCTGCATTCGCAATACGGGTTGCGAGGTGTCGGAGAGCATATTGCACTTGACCTGTATCACGACCGATGACGCCAAGCAGCAGCCGGTAGCTGGTCGCTTTGAAGTCGATTGGCAGGATTTTGAAGAGCGTTGCGCTGACGAGAAGACAACGGTTTTCCTGCTCTGCAATCCTCACAATCCTACGGGTCGTGTATGGACGCGTGAGGAACTGCAACGCATGAGTGATATCTGCCTTCGTCATCATGTGCGCATCGTCAGCGACGAGATTCATGGCGAGCTCATCATGCCGGGTTATACTTTTATTCCGATGGCTACCGTCGATGAGGAGGCTATCATCCTGAACTCGCCTTCGAAGTCGTTCAATACTGCCGGATTGCAATGCGCTAATATTATCTGCAGCGATGCAGCAACGCGCCGGCGCATAAATCGAGCCATCAACATCAACGAGGTGTGCGATTTGAACTGCTTCGGTCCGGAGGCGCTTATCGCGGCCTATAACGACAGCGAGGACTGGATAGACGAACTCAACGAATACCTCTGGGGTAACTACACAGCGCTTTGCGATTTTGTCGCAAAGCATATCCCCGGATGGAGCGTGATGCCTTTGGAGGGCACTTACCTTGTGTGGGTAGATGTCAGTGCTGTGTGTGGCGATTCCGTTGCCACCTATTGCGAAAGACTGAAACAGGAAGCCAAGGTGTGGCTTAACCCAGGAACGATGTATGGTTCGGAGAGTGGAAAAGGTTTCCTGCGTATCAACATCGCTTGTCCGCGCAGCCTGTTGCTAGAAGCCCTAGAACGTATCACCTAACACCTAACACCTATCACCAAAGCGGCAGATCAGTTCATTGAAGAGCGGATTCTGCCGCAAGATGTTTGTATTGCCTGTCATTAGCAACTGACGACGAGCACGCGTCATCGCAACATTCAGTTTACGGTCTATCACCTTGCCGTCTTCTACAAAGCAGGTGGCTGTGAGGAAGTCGAGCTGATAGGGGTGCTGGACGGTAAAGGAATAGATGATGACGTCGCGCTGTGAACCTTGATAGCGCTCGACAGTGTCGATGCTGATGTCTGCGAGTTGTGGAATGTCGAGACGGGCAATAGCGTGGCGTATCATAGCAATCTGGTTACGATAAGGTACAATAACACCTACTGTCTGTTGTGCATCGAAGCGGTCGCCATACTGCCGATAGATGCGACGCAGCAGGTCTGCGACGATATATGCCTCGTTGAGGTTTACCTTATCAGTCGTTGCCTTGGTATCTTGCGTGCTTGGTGGAAGCAGGATATCTGCTGGCGGCGTTTCGGAAGGCAGGAAGAGTACGCGGTGCTCCTTGAGTTGTTGGTCTAAGGCATCTTCTGCCGGTTGTTCATAGCCTAGACTCGTCTCTTCCTGATGAGGACAAGGCACACAAAGCAGTTGTTCCCGATGATAAAAATGCTCGTTGGGGAACGCTGCAATGTCTGGATGCATTCGACCTTGACGCTGTAGCAATCCTACAAACGCCGTACGTCCTGCTGCTCGTTCCTGTTGTAGCAGTCGTTCAAAGAGCGACAGTCGGCAATCGTGCAGCTGTGGCTGGTCATCGGGTTGCTGCACAACGGCAGGCAACTGCTTATGATCGCCAATCAGGATGAAACGCTCAATGCTATCGGAGGCTAACAGTCCGATAATAGAAGGTTCGAGTATTTGCGAAGCCTCATCGACGATGCACAGTGAGAAGCGTTTGAGTTGCAGGATAAAGGGTCGCGCCTGTAGCGTGGAGGTTGTTGCTACGATGATGCGACAGCCTTGGAGTCGTTGACGAATATCATCTAACCGTGGCTGATTGCCCAAGGCCTCGTCTAATAAGCGATGTATGTAGCAGGGGTCGCAAGAGCTTTTATTGCCTAATCGCAGGTAGTCTTTCCCACTCTTCTCCAGCATGCCGCAGATTTCATCCACCGCCCGGTTCGTATAGGCAGTGAGCAAGAGGCTGTTGGTTTCCGACGCTTGGTTGTTGATAAGTTCCTCCTCCACCAAAAAGCGTAGTGCCATGGAGGTCTTGCCTGTTCCCGGAGGACCTTGCAGCAGAAAATAGTCTTGCGCCTGTCGGGCTTTCAGCAGGATGTCGTCATAGTGAGGATGATAGCTGCGAGAGAGTTGCAAGGAGGCATCTCTACGAGGAGTCATTTGTCCTAACAGCAGGTTGCGTTTCTGTTTGGATGCCATGCAGAAGGCATGGATGGAGCGAACGGAAGAAGTGGTGCCGATGTCCGAAGAGGCATGTTCTATGGCGTAAGAGCCCTCGCCGAAGAGTGTCGGATTCTGCTGCCGGTCGTTGAGGCGCACCACGACTTCATCAGTTGTGAGGCGTTCTAGCGTACCTTTATATAATATATGGGCTCTGACGTCAGGCTTCGACAGGTAGCGATACAAGAAAACAGCGTCTCCCCGCCGGAAGTTCGGCGAGCCAGTCGTGGTATCGATATTCAAAGACACTGCATCAGACGACTTTTGTGCGACAGTTCCTAAAATGATGTTGCCCGTTTCCAGTTTTTCCTCCAGCGTCATGTTCCATAAGTCTGCGGTCGCTGAGTCCTGTCGCTCCTCCATTCTGATTTTCTGTGCCAGTTGTTCGCGATAGACAAAGGTCAGCATGCGCTCTGTATATTGTCGTTCATGGGGGGCGAGTTGCTCTAAAGGCTTCAGCAGTTTTTCTATCTGTGGACTGATGTAGCGATGGAAGAAATCCTGATGTTCCTTGTTTTGTAACAGCAAGGCTGGTTGGAGTTGTGCAGCCATGGTGGCAAAACCCTCGCGTGCAATCTTGATTTGTTGGCAAACGATGAGGTTGCGGAGACGGATGGCTTCCCGGAAGAGTGCTGGTGAGAAGCCGACAGCCTGCAATCCTTCCGAGGCAGGATAGCGGGAGTAGAGCAGACGGATGTCTGTCTGCTGTGTGGTGACATGGAAGTTATAGTGCAGTACACCGTAGTAGAGCAGCAACTGCACATAGTGAGCTTGCCTGTACCAGTTCTTGCCTGATTTCTGCTCTATCAGCAAGCGCATGTCGTCAGTCATTAAATCGACGCGTCCTTGCAGTCCTAATTTCTCACAGACGAATGTTGGCTCTAACAGGGCTTGCTCGCGTTGATAGCCTTCTCCACCTTCTGCCGAGTTGCTAAACAACCGTTCCACGGCTTCACGGATATGCTGTACCTGTTGCAGACCATCAGCCTTGAACTGCTGTGCGTTAAAGCCCTCACAGGTGCAGAACTGTAATGCCTGTTCCCGAAAACTGCTTCGTAGTGTGTCGGCAAACTGGAAGTCCTCGCGATTGATGAGGTCATCGAGTGCTGTACCCGCAAAGTTTCCCAAGAGAATCGGCTGACTGTTGGCACGGGGCTTTAGCTGGTTGAGCAGATACGTGATGGGGTGATGGCCATAATTCTGAAAGCAGGCAGCGACAGCAGAGATGTCGAGCAGGAAGTCAGGCTCGAGAATGATGAGGTCTGGTGTGATGTGTTGCCCTTCGCACGTACAGTCCAGCAGGTTGAGCTGCATGCCGACAGACAGTTCGTTAGCCAAGTCTGCATCTGTCATTTTGATGCTAACGGGACCTTGTCGTGTTCCATCAGCGACAGCAGCATAGATATTCTTTTCATCCCAACTGCTGACCGTACAGCGTAAAGCATCTACCTTCACCTCATTTAATCTTGGAGGTCATGGGGTTACGCAACCCTTTATAGCCAGTGAGATAAGCCTTGGCAGTACCAAAGGATAAGAACATATCCAGACGAACGGGAAGATGATTGTCGTCGTCTGTGACGTAAAAGCGGATGAGCTCATGGTTCTTGCTATCCTCACGCTGTATAAACGAGAAGACCAGGCAGCGGTATCTGTCTTCCGAGTTCTTCATCTTCAGCGTGGTGGTACCGTTATACTTCAGCCAGGCATTGGCAACTTTCAAACCGTCGGCAATAGGCAGGGGAATCTTGTCGCCTTCCTTGAGATGAGAGGATTCGAAGTTTCTCGCCCTGAGGTAGATGCTCATCATGTCGTAGAGACAGTTCTTGTACTCTGCTTCTTTCCATACATGATCGCCGCTGCTGGTAATTTCGTGCATCTTGACGTGGCAGTTGCCTTTGGGGTAAGTGTACCAAATCTCATCGACATAGTAGCGTTTACCTTCGCGTGCTCCCTTGCGGAAGTAGATGGGCGCTACATCTGTGTCGGTATAGCAGAGCAGCGTGTCGCGCATCATGAACATATTGTCGAGCTTGCTATTGCCACGGGTGGTAAGACTACAGCGGAAACCTTCCTGTCCTTTATAGTTGGAGGTAACGGTGGACATTGAGGCAGTGCCTACCTTCCACCAGACGAACTTCCAGTTGAAGTAAAGGTCGTAGCTGACAAATTCACCATTGGCAAAAGCCTTATTCTCAATACCACACTGGGCATGAGTGTCTAACGTTAATATGGTGAAGAGGAAAAACAAAAGGCTTCCCTTCATCCATTGTCTTTTTATACAATTCATCATATTTCTAATCCTTCTTTTTAACTGTAAACTTTCAATTCTCAACTTTCAACTCTCACGGCTTATATTCAATTCCCAGCTGTTGTGCTCGTTCGGCGTTGCGGCCAATCTTCATTTTCTTGGCTTCAGCCTTTTGTTTGATGAGCGCCCCAGGTCTCTGGCGATTCCGTGGCAACGTGGTGACATTCCATTGTTGTGTGAGGTCGTATTTTGCCTTCGCTTCTATGGCTTCTGGGAAATAATAAACATCTTCTGGCTGCAGGTCTTTATCGTACAGTCCCGTATCCCAAATGCCATTGTTGTTACGGTCGGTAAAAGCACGGAGATAGTACGTTCCAGGAATGACGTAGAAGAACTGTGCCACACCGTCTTTATTCATGTGAGCCTGTTTCACCACGTTGTCGCCCGAATTCACCAGCTGTACGATTACCAGGCTGTCGTTGACTCCGGAAAGGTGAACGTCGATACTTGCATAATCGTCTAAGGTCTTCACCTTGATACCTTGCTTGAACTCCTTCGATACCAATCCGTAGATATCAACAAAAGCGGCAGAATCCACCTCAAAACTATATTCTCTTCCTTCGTGCCAATCGACCGTCATCTCATAACGGCGGAGCATAGAGTCGCAGCGATGGAATTCGAACGGAGCCCTATACCACAACGAGTCAACCATAGAGTAAAGATGAATGGCTGCCGTGTCCAATCGTGCTAATGGCGTAGGCATTTCGATATAGATGGAGCGGTCGGGGTCCATAGCAGCAGAAACCTGATAGACGGGTACGAGGGCTTCTGCCGGATAGATGCTGTCGTAAGGCTTTTCGTCCTTTTTCTTCTTCTCTTGTTCTTTCTTCCACTGCTCGTAGGCTTTCTGCTTTGCCTTCTGTCGCTTGGCGTAGGACGTCTTGGCGAGTGCCTCTATGGTATCGGTCTGTGTGACGATGTTTCCTAACGTGTCAGTCATCAGGTAAGCCATGGAGAAACGCAAGGTATCTTTATTGACGAGCGTAGTGTCGCGCAACCAGTAGGAGAGCGAGTCTTTGGCAGCATTGCTCTCCAAGAGGAAGGCGTTGTCCGCATCGAAGTTCAGACCTTTTATCACAGGCAGTTGAGGATTGCCGTAACTGAAGAAAACGTTGATGCAGTTGGCTTCCTTTCGTTCCGTCTTGAGCAGGTAGCGACCTGTCAGTTCTTCTTGGAATGATAACAATACAATATCGTCAGGCAGAAAATGTTTGTACGGTATTTGTACGATACTGTCAATGTGCAGCGCATCTTTCCAGACAGTGTCTTGTCGCACCCTATCACTCACCGACGGTCGGAAAGTCTTGTGGGTAAAGGCGATGCGTTCACTCTTCTGTGAGAAGCAGTAGTTGTCATCCATATCCTGCAGTGCATAGATGCGGTATTCGCCGTCTGCCACACCCTTTATCGTAAAGTGTCCGTTACCATCAGTACGCGCTACACGTAGCATCGGTTGTTTGCGGAATATCGAATCTTCCATTTGGCTGTACAGTCCCACCAGAATACCTTTGACAGGTTCCAGGTTGACAGCATCTAAAACAAATCCCGACACCTCCAATGTATCTATCTGTTCTCCTGTAGAGAAAGAATAGGTGTAATTACCCATGGGATTGTCTTCGGTATAGTCTGTTATGGCATCACAGAAATCAATCGTGTAAGTGGTATTGGGTTTCAGTGAGTCTTTCAGTTCTATGGTAATCTTCTTGCCCACTGCCTTGATGTCTGGCATTTCCATCTGTGGAGGAGATACGATGACGCGTTGTGTGGCTTCAGCTATTTTGACAAACTCGTCGAAATAAATGCTGATTTTCTTTGAATGCATGTTTTTCGACTTGTCGGAGGGAGAGGTCCGAAGAACCTGTGGTGGTTTCTCGTCATACCAACCTCCGTCAGGAGTTCCCATGCGGGCACAACTGAAGAAAATGAGAAAATGAGAAATGGAGAGAATGAGGAAAAGCATTCTCAAATTCCACCATCTTCCGGTCCTGTTATATATTTCTTTCGTTCTTTTCATTCTTTTCTCTCATTTAACACCAGCAGTTGTTCTATGTGTGTGCGCTCATTGCTCAGTCGGGGTACTTTGTGTTGTCCCCCTAACTTACCGCGCAGCTTCAGCCATTCGTTGAAGAGTCCCTGTCGGGCAGGAATGATTTCCAAGTGCTGCAGGGTGATGTCCTTGTAGCGCTTAGCCTCATAATCGCTGTTCAACTCTTGCAGGCGCTGATCCAGGATGTGTGCAAACTGTTCCAGGTCGTTCGGCGACTTGGAAAACTCGATGAGCCACTGATGGCGGCACTTGGCATTAGCATCCATAAAGACAGGTGCTGCCGTATATTCCAGCACTTCTGCCCCCGTCTTTTCGCAGGCATAGGCCAGTCCTTGTTCGGCATTATCGACGATGAGCTCTTCACCAAAGGCATTGATAAAACTCTTCGTGCGTCCTGAGATAACAAACTTATAGGGGTTGGTACTCGTGAAACGGATCGTATCGCCAATCATATAACGCCACAAGCCACACGACGTGGAGATCATCATGGCGTAGTTCTTATCCTTCTCCACACCCCAGAGCGGCACGATATCACCACCATCCATTGGTTGGAACTCATAGAACACGCCGTAGTCCAGCATCAGCAGCATCGACTTGTCAGCAGGGTCGTCCTGCAGTCCGAAGAAACCCTCACTGGCATTATATGTTTCCATATAGTGCATCTTCGGTGAAGTGATGAGTTGTTCGTATTGCTTGCGGTAAGGGGTAAACGCCACACCACCGTGGAAGAATACTTCCAGGTTGGGCCATACTTCCTCCAGATGCGTCTTACCGCTGAGTTCCATGACACGGTTCAACACGGACAGCATCCAAGACGGCACACCGCTGATGTTCGTGACGTTCTTGTTCATCGCTTCACGGGCGATGCGGTCACGTTTGATTTCAAAATCCGATAGCAGGGCGGTTTTTTTCTTGGGAACACGCACCAGATTTGCCAGCGGATTGATGTTTTCTATCAGGATGGCTGAGAGGTCACCCACCAGCGAACCGGGAAGGTTGTAGTTCGGGGCATGACTGCCGCCGAGGATAAGGCCTTTGCCGTCAAACATTCGCGACTGCGGGTTGTTTCTCAGGTACATCACTACGGCATCCGTGCCTCCAGCGTAGTGGATGCGCTTCAAACCCTCCTCGCTGACGGGGATGAACTTCGACTTGTCGTTGGTAGTTCCAGAAGACTTTGCATACCATCTGACACGTCCTGGCCAAAGAATGTCACGTTCGCCATGCCGCATGCGGTCTATCTGACCTTTCAACTCTTCGTACGTGTTAACTGGGTTTTGGCGCACAAAGCTTTCATAGTCCTTGATGGTCGAGAAGCCGTGTTCACGACCGTATTCTGTGTGTGCTGCCGTTTCTATCAGGTGCTGCAACACACGGTGCTGCAACAGCTCTCCTTGCCTCTGGTGCTTCTCCAGCTCCTTCATGCGAGGAACGAAAATCGGCCTTACAATATTTGTTAAACTCATGGTTTTAATTCGCAATTTGCAGGCAAAGGTACTACAAACTTTGGTAATAAAGAGAAAAAATAACGAATTTTTTTGTTCTTTTATTTTTTTATTCTTAATATTTTTCGTACCTTTGCAGCCGCTTTCCGCGTAATCGCTGGCAGGAAGTAACGAGAGGCCTGTTATGTTGCGCATGGAACGATAACAACAACAATTAAAGTTTTTCAAGTAAAATGGATTTAATCAAAGTTGCTGAAGAAGCATTTGCAACCGGCAAGCAGCACCCCAGTTTCAAGGCTGGTGACACTGTAACTGTCGCTTACAAAATTATCGAGGGCTCTAAGGAGCGTATCCAGCTTTTCCGTGGCGTGGTCATCAAGATCAGTGGTCATCAGGAGAAGAAGCGTTTCACTGTTCGCAAGATGTCGGGCACCGTGGGTGTAGAGCGTATCTTCCCCCTGGAGTCTCCTAACATCGAGAGTATCGAAGTGAACAAGGTTGGTAAGGTTCGCCGCGCTAAGCTTTACTATCTGCGCAACCTCACAGGTAAGGCTGCTCGCATCAAGGAGAAGCGTAGCGGTGCTCGCGCTGTTGCGGAGTAATTGCTGGCAAAACCTGCACGACATAAAAAGAGGCATTCCCAAAGGATGCCTCTTTTTGTTATAATGAGAAATTGAGAAAATGAGAAAATGAGAAACGTTTCTCAAAACACTGTTCTTACGATTTGGCAGACATTGTCGGGCTTGGCCATGGTGTAATAGTGGATGGCAGGAACACCATGGTTCAGCAAGTCGCGCGACTGGCGGATGCACCATTCGATACCTGCCTGATAAGCCTCTTCATTTGTCTTTGTCTTCTTCATCAGCGCCACCAACTCCTGCGGAATGTCAATATGGAAGGAGCGTGGCAGCAAGTCTATTTGCCGTTGCGACGAGATGGGTTTCAGTCCGGGAATGATCGGTACCGTGATGCCTGCTGCACGGCAGCGTTCCACAAAGTCGTAGAAGCAGGCGTTGTCGAAGAACATCTGTGTGACCACGTATTCAGCTCCTGCCTCCACCTTCCGTTTCAGGTTCTGGATGTCGCTGTCTAGATTGGCGGCCTCAAAATGCTTCTCAGGATAAGCAGCCACGCCCACACAGAAATCGGTCTTCAGCCCGTTCTTCACCGTTGGATCCAGATATTTTCCCTTATTCAAGTTGCTAATCATGCTGACCAGTTCGTTAGTATGCGAGAAACCGTCGGGCTCAGGAATAAAGAAGCGTTGTCCGGGAATGGCGTCGCCACGGAGTGCTACCACGTTGCTGATACCTAGGAAGTGCAGGTCCAGCAGTTCACTTTCCACCTTCGACCGTGATGCGCCGCCGCAGATGACGTGCGGCACAATTTGCAGTTGCGGATAGCGGCGCATGATGGCTGCCACGATAGCTATGGTGCCAGGGCGCTTGGCGAGCGTCAGTTTGGTATAGGTGCCGTCATCGTTGAGCACATACTCTACTTCGTCGCGATGACAAGTGACGTTGATGAAGGGAGGCTGGAACTCCATGAGCGGGTCAATGCTTTCGTACAGTCGGCTGACGTCGCTTCCTTTCAGGGGCGGTACCAGTTCGAACGAGGCAAAAGGCTGCTTTGCGCTGTTCAGTATGTCGATTACTTTACTCATGTTGTTGGGTTGCGTTATGTCGTTATTTCGATATGTCGTTATTTCGATATTTCGATATTTCGTTATGTCGTTAAATATTTCGAGAGCAGCAGTTCTCCCTCTGCTATGGTGATGCCTCGTCGCTGGCAGTAGTCTTCCAGCTGAGTTTTGTCGATGCGACCGACGGGGAAGAAACGAGCCTCGCTATGAGCGATGAAGAGTCCGCAGATGGCGGTCGAGGGTTCGATAGCATAGTGACTGTTCAGCGTAATGTCCAGTCGTTGCTCAGCGTTGAGGCGGTCCATGACGATGCGCTTCAGCGAATGGTCGGGGCAGGAGGCATAACCGAAGGCAGCGCGGATGACCCGCCGCGTTCCATAGACCTTTCGCTGCAGCCATTCTGCCGCAGCCTCCGTCAGTCTGGCACAAATAGCATGTGCCATCAGCCGTTCAGCCTCATCGGCAAATGGTTGTTTTGGACGCGCCACGATGGTAAACATTCCTAATGGCTTGGGCTGCTCACTGAAGTAGTCTGCCAAGCAGCGGTAGTGGCCTGTGGCACTCTGACTTCGTAGCATCGGCATAATCTGTCCGTCGGCAAACAGCAGATTGTTGCCTGCCTTAGTGACGAGTGTGAAGTCGAGTAGTAGTTTCAGACTCAGCCACTCCTCCTGTAGTGCCTGGTTTAACCATTGCTGCCCTTCCTTCAGCGTCTTCTCCGCTTCAGGATTTACCAGCAGCTGTTGCAGCGTCTCTCCCTTGAAGCCCCAGAAGAGCAGGAACATGCGCCAGTCGATATCATTCACGACCTCAGCGATGTCGAGTGTCGTGTCGGGGATGGCCTTTCGTAGTTCGTCGATGTCGAGCGTTTCGTCCGCATTCTGTATTGGAGTAGCCTTCTCGTTGGCCTCCTGATAAGGAGTCAACGCGACCTGATGGCCTTCAGCATAAGCCTCTCTGATTTGCTGCTGACTTTCCTTTACCTGTCGCAACGTTTCGTTCTTATCCATCTGCAGGCGACGCGCCAGCACAGAAGTCTGTGAGGCATCGCCGCCATAGATGACGCCACCATCGTACAGGGGTGCTAACTTCACGGCCGTATGGACTGCTGATGTCGTGGCACCTCCAACAACAATCGGTATCTGCATGCCTTGTTGCTGGAACAGGCGGCAGAGCTGTTCCATCTCTTTCAGCGAGGGGGTGATGAGTCCGCTGACCCCAACCATCATTGGTTTCAGGCGTCGTGCTTCCGCTAAGATGTCGTCATTGGCAACCATCACTCCGAGGTCGCGCACGTCGAAGTTGTTGCACCCCAGCACAATATCCACGATATTCTTTCCGATGTCATGGACGTCGCCGTTGGCTGTTGCCGTCAAGATGACAGGACGCTGCTTGCTCTCGGCAGTGCTCCGGGCGGCAAGGCTGGGCTGTAGCAGTTCTACGGCTTCCTTCATCACCTTTGCCGATTTCACCACTTGCGGCAGGAACATCTTTCCTTCTCCGAACAGCACGCCGATATGCTCCATGGCTTGCATCAGCGGTCCTTCGATGATGCTGACGGCTTCGCCATATTGTGCCAATGCCTCGGCAATGTCCTGCGACAAGTAGTCGCTGACACCATGGCTGAGAGCATGCGACAGTCGTTCTTCCACCGAGGCAGAGCGCCAGGCGTCAGCAGTCATCGATGAGATGCCCGCTGAGGTGTTGTCGGCAGTCTGCTGCTTCAGCACCTCAGCCAGTGCTATCAGGCGTTCGGTAGCCTCAGGGTCCGTATTGAGGATGACATCCTCCACGGCTTTCTTCAGCTCAGGCTCTATCTCGTCATACACCTGCAGCATCGAGGGGTTGACGATAGCCATGTCCAGTCCCGCTTGAATGGCATGATAGAGGAAGACGGAGTGCATCGCCTCGCGTACCTTATTATTACCGCGAAAGGCAAACGACAGGTTGCTGACGCCGCCGCTGGTCTTGGCGTAGGGTAGTTGCTGCTTAATCCATGCTACGGCTTTGATGAAGTCGCTGCCATAGTTGGCGTGTTCGCTGATGCCTGTTCCGACCGATAGAATATTGACATCGAAGATGATGTCCTGCGGTGGAAAGCCGATGGCTGTCAGCAGCTGGTAGGCACGCTGGCTGATAGCCGTCTTGCGTTCATAGGTAGTGGCTTGGCCCTCTTCGTCGAATGCCATCACCACGACGGCTGCTCCTAATCGGCGCAGTTCGCGGGCTTTCTCCAAGAAGGCCTGTTCGCCACCTTTCAGACTGATGGAGTTGACAATACATTTACCCTGTGCATTCTTCAGTCCTGCGAGGACAGTCTGCCAGTCTGACGAATCAATCATCAAGACGGCATGTCCAACGGCAGGGTCGTTGGCAATATAGCGGGTGAAGACCTCCATCTCCTGCTGACTGTCGAGCATGGAGTCGTCCATATTGATATCGATAATGGAAGCACCGCCTTCAATCTGCTGGCGGGCAACGGTCAGCGCCTCGTCGTATTTCTTTTCGGCAATGAGTCGGGCAAACTTCCGCGAACCAGCCACATTGGTACGCTCGCCGACGTTGATGAAGTTCTGACGCTGGCGGTCGATGAGTAGTGGTTCCAGTCCCGACAGCCACAGCTGCGGTTCGTGTGCTGCGACCTGATGAGGCTTGATGCCCTGCAGCGCCTCCTTGATAGCCCGTATATGCCGCTCGTCGGTACCGCAGCAACCGCCGGCAATGTTCAGCAGTCCGTCTTCAGCCATCTGGCGCAGGTGGCGAGCTGTAAATTCCGGCAACTCTTCGTATTCGCCCATTTCGTTAGGTAGTCCTGCATTGGGATGAATGCTGATGTAGGCAGGCACAAAGTTTGCCAGACGCTGGATGAACGGTCCCAGTTCGGTGACACCAAACGAGCAGTTCAATCCAAAGCTGAGAATAGGGTAGTGGGCAATGCTAACGTAGAACGCTTCGAGTGTCTGTCCGGTCAAGGTACGTCCGCTGCGGTCGTTGATGGTGGCAGACACCATCACAGGAACGGTGCGACCCAGTTGGTCGTTCAGCTGACTGATGGCGTAGAGTGCTGCCTTGGTGTTCAGGGCGTCGAAGCACGTCTCCAACAGCAGCAGGTCGGCACCACCGCTGATGAGCGCCTCCGCTTGTTCATAGTAGGCGGCAGCCATCTCGTCGAAAGCCACCGTTCTGAGCGCTGGTTCGTTCATGTCGGCAGCCAGCGTGAGCGATTTCGAGGTAGGTCCCATAGATCCTGCGACCCAGTGCTGATTCCCTGCGATGGTGCGAGCGATGCGTGCTCCTTCGAAAGCCATGTCACGGGCCATCTCCTCGCAGCCGTATTCCCGCTGACTGATGCGGTTGGCAGAGAAAGTGTTGGTGGTGATGATGTCTGCGCCGGCATCGATGTAGCGGCGGTGAATGTCGGCAACGACGTCAGGACAGGTAAGATTCAGCACTTCGTTGTTGCCTGTCAGCGCGACAGACCACTCGGCAAAGCGTCCGCAATGGTACGCACGACGGTCGAGACCCAGCGACTGAATCACAGTTCCCATCGCTCCGTCTAATATCAAAATCCGTTCTTTCAGACAGCTTTCTATACTCATGAATAGTCAAGTCTTTTCAAAACTGCATGCAAAGATAGGGAAAAAATTAGGAACAAAAGAATAAAAGGACAAAAATATTTCGTACCTTTGCAGCCAATAACAGACTTACACACGATTCTATACAGTATGAAAGAGTTACAATTGAAGTACGGATGCAATCCGAATCAGAAGCCTTCGCGCATCTACATGACCGAGGGTGAACTCCCCATTGAAGTGATTAACGGCCGTCCCGGCTACATCAACTTTTTGGACGCGCTGAACGCCTGGCAGTTGGTGAAGGAGCTGAAGCAAGCCACTGGCCTGCCTGCCGCCGCCTCGTTCAAGCACGTGTCGCCTGCCGGTGCTGCCGTTGGTCTGCCACTATCGGACACGCTGAAGAAGATATACTTCGTCGATGATGTGCAGGGACTGGACGAAAGTCCTGTGGCATGTGCCTATGCCAGAGCCCGCGGTGCAGACCGCATGTCGAGCTATGGCGACTTTGTGGCTCTCTCCGACACTTGCGACGCCACTACCGCCCTGCTGCTGAAGCGCGAGGTGAGTGACGGTGTGATTGCTCCCGACTTCACCGCTGAGGCCATCGAGATACTGAAAGACAAGCGCAAGGGAACGTATAACGTCATCAAGATAGACCCCAGCTACAAGCCCGAACCCATCGAGCGTAAGCAGTGCTTTGGCGTTACCTTCGAACAAGGTCGCAACGAGATTCGTCTCGACGATCCCGCACTCTTCGAGAACGTTCCCACCCAGAACAAGACCTTTACCAAGGAGGCCATGCGCGACCTCATCATTGCTCTCATCACGTTGAAATACACGCAGTCCAACTCCGTCTGTTATGTGAAGGACGGACAGGCTATCGGCATTGGCGCCGGACAGCAGAGCCGCATCCACTGCACCCGACTGGCAGGCAATAAGGCAGATATTTGGTGGCTGCGCCAGCATCCGAAGGTGATGGCACTGCCCTTCAAGGAGGGTATTCGCCGTGCCGACCGCGATAACACCATCGATGTCTATATCTCCGAGGACGAGCACGACGACGTGCTGCGCGACGGTGCCTGGCAGCAGTTCTTCACCCGTCAGCCCGAGGTGCTTACCATGGCAGAGAAGCGCGAGTGGATAGCCAAGAACACGAAGGTAGCTCTCGGCTCTGATGCCTTCTTCCCCTTCGGCGACAACATTGAGCGTGCCCATAAGAGCGGTGTGGAGTTTATCGCTCAGGCTGGCGGTTCCGTGCGCGACGACCACGTTATTATGACATGCGACAAGTATGGCATCGCCATGGCCTTCACCGGAGTAAGGTTGTTCCACCATTAAGCATTATAACCATGAGTAAAGAAAGCGACTTCCAGGATATCCTGGAGAACGGCATTAACTTCGGAAGAGGCGGCGGTCCCCGCAAGGAAGACGATAAAGTCAAGACCAAGGCCAAGAAAAAGAAGTACATCACTGGTGCACACGGTTCCGGCTCCGCCCGCCAGAAGGCGAAATACCGTGAGCAGCGAGCCAACAGACACAAGTAGTATTAGTGAAACGCTCACTTCTGTGTCTGGTGTTCAAGGCAGAAATCGCAAGATTTCCGCCTTTTTCTTTTGTTGATTTGGAAAATCTTTGTACCTTTGTAAATGATTATTGACAAAAACCTACAAAATGAAAAGACTAATCTGCATTGTATTGACACTATTGATCTTCGTATCTGTTACTATAGCTCAAACCTACAAAGAAATCATTGGAAAATGTAGAGTTGAAGCCGTGTCTGACTTTGAGGAATATAAATCATTCTATATTTATCTTCCTGATAACACAAAAAAGGAGATAACTATAGAAAAGATGGCATCTCTGTTACGTAAAGATGTTATTACTTATTTTGATTTAGACACCAAATATAATTCTGACTTAAAGAAAAGTGTTTTTAAGAAAACTTCTGAGTATTCTGAGTTATATCAAAGATTGATGGGTGATTATAACATAGTTAATGGCGGCAATTGTTTCTTGCTGTACAACCTTAGATACAATAATAAATATGATGTGTTAAAACATAATTTCAGTTTCAAACTAGGCATTGACGAATTATACAGATATTCACCTATGCCTAATAATATTTGTTTTAAAGGAGGAATATCGCTGAGCTATCCCATAAAATATGTAACAAGGAAACAAATAGAAAAAAATGAAAATACTTACATATAATATTTGCACGTTCAACCAAAAGAAGGTGGACAAAGCCTTGCAAAATGACGCAGACCTTTTCATTCTTCCTGAGCTTGCTTGTCCTTCCATGGTGACTCTACCCGAAGGCTATCATATAAAGTGGGCAGGCGACATCCTCAAAAAAGGTCTGGGAGTGATTTGGAAACCGACACTAAAGGTGGAAATCCCTGGATGGTTCAATCCAGACATTAATTACTTTATACCGCTGATAATTGACAAATTGATGATATTGGCTGCATGGCCTACCATAACCATGAAGAACAAGCCAAAAAATTATCCTCAGATAGCAATGGAGGCAATTCAAGAATATGCTCTTTATATCAAACGATATGACACCATTATCACTGGCGATATGAACTGCTTTAAGGGACAATCTGGAGAAACTAAGGATTTCAGTATTCAAAGAATCTTTGAGACTCTTGCAGACATGGGACTGAAAAGTGCTTATCATCAGCAGACAGGGCAGCCACTTGGCAAGGAAACGACTCCTACTTTTTATTGGAGATTCAATGAAAGGCATTCTTACTTTATTGACTACACCTTCTCCAACATACCGCTAAAATCCTATAGCTTAGGGAAATGGGACCGTAGTCTTAGCGATCACGTTCCTCAGTTTATTGAAATTTAAGCGTAAAGCAGTTTGTATCACTTTGGCGAAAACAAAACGGATGTGGGAGAATGCAATAGATGAAGGCTGCGATTAAGCGAGGGTAATGTCAAATGTATTTGGGCATTGCCGAGCGTGAGCAGGCTCGATACGAAGTATCAAAGTTGAATAATTTAGATGATTGCAAAAAACTTTACAGTTAGGGCTCGCCAAAAACGAGAATAGGGCTGACACCGCGCTTACCCTAGGCAAGCAAGCCTCTTGTCCTAGGCAAAAGCGCCTCTTGCCCTGCCCAAGCAACGGACGCGCCCTGGGCGCGTTTAAAGTCTGAATAACAGTAACTTATAAGCCAAAAACCGAATAATAATATCGTTCGCTCATTGTTTAACGTGAAAGAAAAAGCTTTACATTACTCTTAACAGGGCTATACTCGCTAGTCGAGAGGACTTGTCATTTTTTGCCTTCTGGCGGAATTTGCAAATCATCCTCCCATCGTACCATAGGAGGCCGGAATACCGATGTATAGGACTTATGATTAGTCCTGCATCGTTGCTTGTCTGAGTATTACGCTTTGTGTGAGGGGCAAGGAAAACGCAGAGACTGGTGCCTTTTCACTATGGAGGGACGTAAAATTTTGACTTAAAAATACGAAGTCTCAGAAAAAGTTCCTATCTTTGTAGCACCGAACGGGACGAAGAAGCGTCGCACTAAAGTGTGACGAACGGGACGAAGATGAAAAAGGCACCAATTAAACATAACAGGCTGCGTCGGATGGAAAAGCATGACTATACTTTGGCGTGCATATATCTTATTACTGTGACGACGGAAGGACGTAAGCGCATCTTGGGTTCGCTTGTGGGAGATAGTGCAAGTGCCGCCGTGATAGAGCCTACGGCCTTAGGTACATATGTGGCTGAGGCTTTTCGAAAGACTGCTGCAGAGACAACTATTAAAACAGGATGTCGCGTCCAGGTGCTACATTATCAGATTATGCCGGACCATTTTCATGGCATATTGTATGTTCGTGACACTTTGCCTGCAGATTATGCATTGGGAAAGATAATAGCAGCATGGAAGAGTTGCTGTTCTCATGCATTGTGGGATGCTTCTTCGTCAGGTGCTCAGAACTTTAGTATTGAGAAAACGCCTCTCTTCTCCAGAGGATTTAATGATCGCATCTTGTTTCGTAAAGGACAGTTGCAAACGTGGATTGCATATCTGAATGATAATCCGCGTCGATTATGGCTTAAAATACATTTCCCTAATCGACTGCACAAAGTGTATGATTTCCGGGCAGGAAAAAAAGGCCATGAGTATACTGCTGTTGGCAATACGTTTTTGGTTACTTATCCGGAACGCATTCAGGTTCGCTGTCATCGCAATCTGACAGATGGGGAGATTCAAACGGAGGTGGGTAAATACATGCGAGAGGCGCGGCGAGGAGTGGTGTTGGTATCGCCTTTTATTTCGCCGGCTGAGAAAGCAGTATATGATGCATGTTATATGGAGAAATTGCCAATGATACATATCGTTAATCGTGGATTGGACGGAAAGTTTATTTATCCGTCAGGAAGAGATTTTAGTGGATGCTCGGATGGCTTTATATTAGTGTTGGCTCCTTATGCCGACTATAGTGCAGAAACGACAGCCGCTCGTATTTCGAGGACACAGTGCCTGAATATGAATGACTTCGCTGCGGATTTGGCTAACGTCGCACTAAAGTGTGACGAACGGAATGAAGAAACGCTGCATCTTCAGTTAGAGGGTATATCGTATTAAATAAGATTCATCTCGCCTCAGTTCAATGCAACAATATAAGTGAAAATGAGAAGGAACGGACGGGCTGAAAGCGAATACCGTATTTGCTATAAGGGAGTGCCGTTGTCGCAGGGTGCGCGAACGGCTTTCGACGGGGGAGAAGACGTATTTCGGCGGGTGGAAGTACGGCTCTCATTTATTTTTAGCGGCCCCTACGTTTATTTTTGGCGGCA
>JAEEGG010001140.1_pt1 | contig 73693 bp, 48 predicted proteins | sample 9134161 | NCBI WGS metagenome assembly JAEEGG01 (sample SAMN16246543, study PRJNA631951) | gut metagenome | biome: gut microbiome; feature: rumen; material: CR-attached | host: Bos | place: Iran: Karaj | collected 2018-10
TCAAATATATCATCGGCGTAACCCAGTGTTCGGAAGATATCTGGCGCGATTGGAAAAACTCAGAGATGATGCTCGAGAGCACTTTGCATGAGGGTGTGGAACTGCGATTCACCACGGCCCGCGACGACTCCAAGCGCCAGATCCAACAAATTGACAGTCTCGTAGAGAGCGGCATCCAACTGCTCATCGTAGCTCCTAATCAGCTGGCATCTGTAACGCCAGCCATCGATCGTGCCTACGACAAGGGCATCCCTGTCATCGTGTTTGAGCGCAAGACCGATTCTCCGAAATACACGGCTTTCGTCAGTGCCGACAACTACGAGATGGGGCAGATCATGGGCGAATATATCGACATGCGACTCAATGGCAAAGGTCGCGTCATGGAAATTCTCGGCCTCAAGGGATCCTCACCTGCTGAGGAAAGGCATAAAGGTTTTACTGACGCCCTGAAAGACTCTGGTATTGAGATTGTTGCGACGCTTCAGAGCGACTGGACAGAAGAGAGAGGTTATGAAGTTGTCAAGAACTACAAAGGCAGCCTTGAGAACATCGATCTGGTCTTCGCCCACAACGATCGTTCTGCCCTTGGTGCACGCAAAGCCTTCCTGGAAGCAAAAGTCAAGAAACTTCCACTCTTCTGCGGCATCGACGGCCTTCCTGGAGAGAACGGCGGAATCCAAATGGTGCGCGACGAAATACTCGACGCTTCCTATATCTATCCCACACGTGGCGATCAATTGTTGCAGCTGGCTCTCGACATCCTCGACGGCAAGCCATACAAGAAAGAGACCATGCTGACCTCTGCTCTTGTCACCAGCGAAAATGCCAACGTGCTCATGCTCGAGAGCGATGAGATTGTACGCCAGTCACAGCGCCTTACCCTTCTCAAAGAGAAGGCCGACACCTATATTCAGCAGCTCGGCACCCAGCGCCTTATTTCAATCATGGCCGCCATCATGGTTATCCTATTGCTATTCTCCATCGTAGCTATCTACTACTATTTCCTGCAAAGGGCCCGTCTCATCGAGGAACGCAACAAGATGGAACGTGAGCAGCTCGACTTCTACACACAGGTAAGCCACGAGCTACGCACCCCATTGACCCTGATCCAGGGGCCGCTGGAAGAGTTGGCAGAGACCCAGGAAGCCAAACAAGCCAGTTCTGAAACCAAGGGTCTTTACAGCATACTTCGACGGAATACCCGCCAACTCACAGAGATCATCAACAAGATGCTCGACGTACAGGCAAAAGGTCTGAAAAGCCTGAAGTCCATTGAGGCAGATCTTACCCAGAGCAATGAGACGGTTTCAGAACAACCCATCGCAGTTGAAACTGAAGATCAGGAGAGTTCGTCACTCAACGAAACCGTATTGATTGTCGACGATAATGCAGATATCCGCGCCTTCCTGCGCACCATTCTGCAAGACAAGTACCAGATCAGTGAGGCTGCCGATGGAAAACAGGGCCTCGCCTTGGCTAATGAAATCGTGCCCGACCTCATCGTCTCCGATGTGATGATGCCAGTGATGAACGGTCTGGAATTCTGTCAGCGCATCAAGAGCGGAACAGCCACTTCCCATATCCCCGTCATCCTCTTGACGGCCCGTGCCCTCAATCAGCATCAGATAGAGGGTTTTGAGAGCGGTGCAGATGCCTATATCACCAAGCCCTTCTCATCCGAACTGCTCCTGGTCCGCATCAACAACCTCTTGAAGAGCCGCATGAAGCTGAAGGATCTCTTTGGGCATCAGGAAACCAAGACGCCTGAGGATCCTTTCCTCCTGAAGTTCCGCAACTACATCGAGGCGAATCTCACCGACAGCGACCTGAATGTGGAGACCATCGGTGCCGAGCTCGGCCTTTCCCGCGTACAACTTTATAGGAAAATCAAAGCCCTCACAGGACAATCACCCGTGGAACTGCTGCGTACAGCTCGTCTCAATAAAGGTCGCCAGCTCTTGCAGACCACTGGAAAGACGGTTTCTGAAGTAGCCTACGAAGTAGGATTTACAGCACCATCCTACTTTACCAAGTGCTTCAAAGACGAGTTTGGCATCAGTCCTTCTGATGTATCCTCATAAGATATAAAGTAATCATATAACCCACTATGAACAGAAGAATATTTCTTGGCTTGATAGCCTTGGCGATGAGCTGTCAGATAGCAACAGCTCAGAAAAGCATCGTGATTCTCTATGAGAACGACGCACATTGCGGAATCGACGGCTATACGAAGATGGCAGGACTGCGCGACGCCATTAACAGCTCGGATACAGCCTATGCAGCTGCCGTCTGCTGTGGTGACTTCCTGCAGGGCAACACCACTGGCGCCATCTCGAAGGGACAATACATCGCAGACATCCTGCGCCTCATGGACTATCATGCGCTGACACTGGGCAACCATGAGTTTGACTACGGTGTGCCTCGCATGAGGAAGTTGTTGGAGGATGCGGGTACACCTGTGACCTGCGTCAATCTCTACGAGGCAGGAGAGCCAGAGCCTATGTATGCGCCTTACATTATCCACCAATACGGTGACAAGAAGATAGCCTATATAGGTGCCTGCACCCCTGAGACGATGATCCTCGAAGGCTACTCTTTCTACGACACCAACGGCATCCTGCTCTACGACCTGAAGCCCAAGACGTTCTACGCACTGGTGCAGCAGGCTGTCGATGCCGCACGCGCTGAAGGTGCCGACTATGTGATCTTGCTCTCTCATGTGGGAGAAACGCCACAATCGATGGGATTCAGTTCTTATCGCCTCGTGAATAACACCAGAGGCATTGACATCGTGCTCGACGGACATTCACACGAGGTCATTAAGGGCGCAAAGATAAAGAACCTCGATGGCAAGGAAATCATTGTCACACAGACAGGTACGCAGTTCGCCCATGTCGGAAAGCTCCTCATCACCCCTGACGGACATTTCAGCACCCAACTGATCAAACGTCAGGATATCCCCTATGAGAACGCCAAGGTCACAGCTACCGTCGACAGCATCCACCAGAAGGTGAAGGCCGTCACCTCTGAAGTGGTGGCACATAGTGACTACAGACTGGTGGTGAGCGATGAGAACGACCAATGGGTAGTGCGCGGAGAAGAGACGAATGCGGGCGACCTCGTCGCGGATGCCTATCGTTATGCCTTGAAGGCGGATATCGGATTCGAGAACGGTGGCGGCATCCGCAACGACATCCAAGCTGGTGACATCACCTACGGCGACATCATCGGCATGCTGCCTTACGACAATACCCTGCGGCGCATCATGGTGAGCGGAGAGCAGCTGCAGCAGATGCTGACACGCTGCACGGCGCTTGTCCCCCTGCTCGACGGCAATTTCCCACAGTGCTCCGGCCTGCGTTTCACCATCCACAGCAAGAGCCATACCGTCAGCGACATCGAGATCCTGCAAGAGGATGGCAGCTATGCCCCCATAGATATGAAGCGCACTTACAGCGTGGCACTGACGAACTACAACCACGAGGGAGGCGGTTTCTTCGACTGTTTCAAGAAGTGCGTCGTGCTTCAGGAGAGTTCACTGCGCTATTACGAAGCACTGGCCGATTACATGAGGAATGTTCTTGGCGGTAGCACAGGCGACACCTACGCCAAACCTCAGGGTCGTATCAGAATCGTCGCGGATTAAAAAAGCCTTGCCGACAGCCTCCGAAAATCGTTAAATACATTTAAATTATCGTTCATTACCGACGTTTTTCATGGTAATGAACGATTTTTTATAGGATTTGAAACAAAATTTATAGTCATCAAATAATAAAAGATGTACCTTTGCAGCAGAAATTAATTTTCATACAGACTTAGGTTAATGGTTTTTGTTAATAGTAGTATTAATAGGTTATTGGTTTATTGGTTTAATAGTAATAGTGTTTACTAGATTGGTTAATAGGGATAGCGCTGCTCGTGACGAGTGGCGCTTTTCCGTATATAGCGGTATCTCACCAATCACGTCTTTTTTTTGATATGTCGGAGTGGCAAAAAAGTTGTTCCAGTACACGTTTTTAAATACTTTAACGCAAAAAGAAACTTTCGAAAGTGAAATATTGCTAATTCGCAATTGTCAGTTCACATTAATTTAGTATCTTTGCACCGCAAATTTGATAACAAGGACAATATTCACAATTTAAAACAAATAGTTAGTAATATGGCAAAGTTAGATTTGACACAGTATGGCATCACCGGTTCAACCGTGATTGCTCACAATCCATCGTATGAGTACCTCTTCGCTGAGGAGACAAAGGCTGGTCTCGAGGGTTTCGACAAGGGCGTAAACACCGAGCTCAACGCTGTTAACGTCATGACTGGTATCTACACTGGTCGTTCACCTAAGGACAAGTACATCGTAAAGGATGCACAGAGCCAGGACAAGGTATGGTGGACTACTGAAGAGTACAAGAACGACAACCACCCCATGACTGAGGAGGTTTGGGCAAAGGTTAAGGAGATTGCCATCAAGGAGCTCTGCAACAAGGAACTGTATGTAATGGACGCTTTCTGCGGTGCTAACGAGGCTACACGTCTGCGTGTTCGTTTCATCGTTGAGGTAGCTTGGCAGGCACACTTCGTAAAGAACATGTTCATCCAGCCTACCGCTGAGGAGCTGGAGAGCTTCGAGCCTAACTTCGTTATCTACAATGCTTCTAAGGCAAAGGTTGAGAACTACAAGGAGCTGGGTCTGAACTCAGAGACTTGCGTAGCCTTCAACACTACTACTCGTGAGCAGTGCATCATCAACACCTGGTATGGTGGTGAGATGAAGAAGGGTATGTTCTCAATGATGAACTACTATCTGCCTCTGCAGGGTATCGCTTCTATGCACTGCTCTGCCAACACCGATATGGAGGGTAAGAATACCGCTATCTTCTTCGGTCTGTCTGGTACCGGTAAGACCACGCTGTCTACCGACCCGAAGCGTCTGCTCATTGGTGACGACGAGCACGGATGGGACGACGAGGGTGTGTTCAACTTCGAGGGTGGCTGCTATGCCAAGGTTATCAACCTCGACAAGGAGAGCGAGCCCGACATCTACAACGCTATCCGCCGCGACGCTCTGCTCGAGAACGTCACTGTTGACGAGGCTGGTAAGATTGACTTCGCTGACAAGAGCGTTACTGAGAACACCCGCGTAAGCTATCCTATCAACCACATTGAGAAGATTGCCCAGAAGGTGAACAAGAAGAGCGCAGGTCCCGAGGCTAAGAACGTCATCTTCCTGAGTGCTGACGCATTCGGCGTACTGCCTCCCGTATCTATCCTGACTCCCGAGCAGACGAAGTACTACTTCCTCTCTGGTTTCACAGCTAAACTGGCTGGTACAGAGCGCGGTATCACAGAGCCCACTCCTACCTTCAGTGCTTGCTTCGGCCAGGCATTCCTCGAGCTGCACCCCACCAAGTATGCTGAGGAGCTCGTAAAGAAGATGGAGAAGAGCGGTGCTAAGGCATACCTCGTGAACACAGGTTGGAACGGTACCGGCAAGCGTATCTCTATCAAGGATACCCGTGGTATCATCGACGCCATCCTCGGTGGTGACATCCTGAACGCTCCTACCAAGAAGATTCCTTACTTCGACTTTGAAGTTCCCACACAGCTCAACGGCGTGGCTTGGGGTATTCTCGATCCTCGCGACACCTATCAGAACCGCAACGAGTGGGAGGAGAAGGCTAAGGATCTGGCTGCCCGTTTCATCAAGAATTTCAAGAAGTACGAGGGCAACGAGGCAGGTAAGGCTCTGGTCGCTGCAGGTCCGAAGCTGTAAAGCTCAGGAGTGAAAGCAACTTCGCCCTACGCAGGGCAAGTTGTCTGATCCCAAATTGTAATTGAAACTCAATTGTTACATCATAAAGACAGGCTGCACTTTCCAATGCAGCCTGTCTTTTTTTGTTGACTCGTAAGGATTAATCGTAGAGATCGTCAAGGACGTCGTCGGCCAGCTTATCGCCGAATTTCTCGCCAGAACGCTCCAGCTGTTCAATAAGCTGACGTTCCATACTGTCGCCACGACCACCCTTCACGTGGACTTTGACGGTCTCAATGACTTTTTGGGTTCCTTTCTTGTACACCTTGCCAACGACTTCGTGTTCACCGTCGTCGTCCACCTCCTGCAGGTAGATGGCCACCTCGTAGCGGCTCTTGCTGTTGTTGCTTAGCACATAGCCCTTGCCGCGCATGGACTTGCTGTTGGCAGCATTGATGAAGGCACGGGCTATACGGCCCTTCAACGCCTTTCCCTTGTCCTTCTTACGGGCAAAATAGGTAGAAGCCTTAACCTTGTTGAAGGTACACTGTGAGTAGACGAAATAGTAGTTAACGGCAATAGTGCCCTTGTGCTTGTTAGTCTCTGCCATCAAAGCGGTCTGGAAGCAGACCATCATGGCCATGAATAATAATACTTTTCTCATAGTTACTTTATATTATCAGTTAAACATCTTACATCTCACATCCTACATCTTACATCCTACATCCTACTTCCTACTTCTTGGTTGCACGAATAAAGTAGATGATGAGCAGGATGTATGCCACGAGTGAACAGAGTTCAGAGAGCGGGTTGGCCCACCATGCCTCGTAGTTGAACTGTATGCCGCCAAAGCGCAGCAGGGCACTGATGACACCCATGAGGGCACCACCGGCAATGAATCCGGAGGCGATGAGGTTGCCCTTCTCGCCGCGGGCCTTGTTGACCGTTTCGTCCTTGGAGCGCGTGGTGACATACCAGCTGATGGCTCCGCCGATGACCAATGGCACGTTGAGTTCCATGGGGATGAACATACCGAGGGCGAAGGCCAGGGCAGGCACCTTGCAGAGCGTCAGCACAACGGCAATGGCAGCACCGAGAGCGTAAAGCGGCCAGGGAGCTCCGACACCGTTCATCAGCGGATCGATGACGGCAGCCATGGCGTTAGCCTGAGGAGCAGCCAGAGCTCCGGAAGCAAAGCCGTAGGTCTCGTTGAGCAGCATCATGACACCGCCGACAGTAGCAGCACTAACCAGTGTGCCGAGGAACTTCCATGTCTCCTGTTTGCGGGGCTGGGTGCCGCACCAGTAACCAATCTTGAGGTCGGTGATGAACGAGCCAGCCATAGAGAGTGCCGTACACACCACGCCACCCATGATGAGGGCTGCTACCATACCACCCGTACCCTTCAGACCTACGGCCACCATGACGACGGAGGCCAGGATGAGCGTCATCAGCGTCATGCCCGAGACAGGATTGGAGCCTACGATGGCGATGGCGTTGGCGGCAACGGTGGTGAAGAGGAAGGCGATGACTGCCGTCAGGATGATGGCAACGGCAGCAAAGAGCAGGTTGCCGTCCATGACGCCAAACCAGAAGAACACGAAGGTCAGCAGCAGCGTGACAATGGCGGCAATGGCGATGAAGCGGAAGGGCAGGTCTTCGCTTCCAGCGGTTTCCCCGCTGGCTTTGTCACCGGCCTTCGTCGCCAGCCCCACAGCGCTCTTGATGACGCCCCACGACTTGATGATACCAATGATGCCGGCCATGGCAATGGCACCAATGCCGATGCTCTTACCATAGGAAACGAAGATCTGTTCAGGTGACATATCACCTACTGCCGTCGTGATGGCAGGGTTCCATTGGTTGAGTACCGTGTCGGAAAAGAGCAGGGCCATGCCTGGCACGACGAGCCACCAGACGAATAGCGAGCCGAGGGTGATGATGAGGGCATAGCGGAAACCGATGATATAACCCAAGCCCAGGACGGCGGCACCGGTGTTGTTCTTGAAGACCAGCTTGGCCTTCTCAGCAAGGTCGTCGCCAAAGGGAATCATGCGACTTGTCACATTCTCGTTCCACCAGCCGAAGGTTGCCACGATGAAGTCGTAGAGACCACCCACCAGGCCTGCGATGAGCAGGGGCTTGGCCTGTGAGGCCCCGGCGGAGGAGCCCGATGCTGACATATCGGGAGTGGTGGTGGCGGCGGTTTCCCCGTCGCTTTCTGCTGCACCGCTCTTCCCGTCGCCATCTGCAGCGCCGCTCTTCAGCACCTGTGTGGTGGCAGTGGCTTCTGGGAAGGGATACTGTTCCTGAGGAGCCTCGACAAAGTAACGGCGGAAGGGTATCAAGAACAGGATGCCCAGAACACCGCCGAGGAGCGAGGCAATGAATATCTTGAGGAAGTCGGCAGACATCTCAGGATATTTAGCCTGCAGAATGTAGATGGCAGGCAGCGTAAAAATGGCACCAGCCACAACAGCACCCGAACAGGCGCCGATGCTCTGGATGATGACGTTCTCGCGGAGCGCATTGCTGCGCTTGGCTGCTGCCGACACACCGACGGCGATGATGGCAATGGGAATGGCAGCTTCGAAGACCTGACCAACTTTCAATCCGAGATAGGCAGCAGCTGCCGAAAAGAGCACGGCCATGAGGACACCCCATATAACGGACCATGCATTGACTTCACTTCTTTGTTTCATATTATCGTATTTTTGATTCTTTCTAATGCTTCAAGGAGACGACTGCGCGGACAAGCCAGATTGATGCGCAGGTAGCCTTCGCCAGACTGTGGACCATACATGGTGCCGGGATTCAGCCAGACGTGGGCGTCCTGTACTAAACGGTCACAGTAGGCTGCAACACTGTTGCAGCAAAGAGAGACGTCGACCCAAACAAGGTAGGTGCCTTCGAGGGGCATCACCTGCCATTGGGGGATGTGCTCTGCGACGAAATCGCAGAGCGCTTTATAATTATCATAGAGATAAAGATTGAGGGCATCGAGCCAGTCCTCGCTCTCATTATAGGCTGCCTTGACAGCCTCAGGGGCAAAGGAGTTGACGTCGCACACCTCGTTGATATTGATGGCCCGGTCCAGACGGCGGCGCGTGGCAGCATCCTGACAAATGATGTTGGCCATCATCAGTCCGGCGATGTTAAACGACTTCGACGGAGAATTGAGGATAATGGCGTCAGGGTCAACCGTTCCCATGGGTACAAAGGTATGGTCAGGCATGATGAGCTCGCAGTGTATCTCGTCGCTGACGATGCGTATATGATGGCGGTGACAAATGTCGGCCATGCGCTGCAGCTCTTCACATGTCCATACACGGCCAGTAGGATTATGAGGGTTGCAGAGCAGGAAGACGGTGGTCTTCTCGTCGGCACATTGCTGTTCGAAGTCTTCCCAGTCGACCTCGAAGCGGTTGTTGTTGCGGCAAAACCGCAACACACTCTCGGCCACCTCGCAGCCATTGTTCTTAATCGAGGAGAAGAAGCAGTTGTAGTCGGGCGAAAGAATAAGGACACGCTCGCCAGGCATGGTCAGCGCCTTGATGGCTACGGACATGGCCGGTACGACACCGGTGGTATAGAGTATCCATTCGCGCTGGATAGTCCACTGATGGCGACGACGGAACCATGAGATGACGGCTTCGTAATAATCGTCCTGAACGTAGGTATAGCCAAAGATAGGATGCTCGGCCCGTTGGCGGATGGCCTTCTGTATGGCGGGAGCTACAACGAAATCCATATCGGCCACCCACAAGGGTATGAGGCCCTCGGTGGCAGAACCACCGAGCACACTAACCGCCGGGCTTTCATCCCATTTCACGCAGCCCGTGTTCCTTCTTTCTATGATTTCGTCAAAATTATATTTCATACATCCTACATCTTACTTCCTACATCTTACTTCCTACTTTTTACCTCTTACCTCTTCCATCTTCCATCCCACCTCTCACCTCAATGACGCAGTCATTCGGTTTCCAGACATTCTCGTCAATAGTAATACTGCCGATGCTATCTGCCACGATGTGTCCGCTGGTAGGATTCTTGATATTCTCGATATGGCCGCGAATATCGGCCTCTACTGTCGAGTATTCAAACATGCGGTCGCAGGCCTTGTCGATGGTGCAGTTCTCCAGCACCAGATTCTGCGTATAGCACAGCAGCTGCTCGCCAGCCAAATGGCAGTTCACCAACCGAACGTTTTTGGAATGCCATGCCAGATACTCGCCATCCAGTGTGGAGTCGTAGATGGTGACATTCTCGCACTCCCAGAAAGAGTCCTTCGTCAGTATATTGGCATGATGTACCTCCACATCCTTGCAGTATTGAAACACGTATTTGGCATCACTATCCAATCCGTCGACGTAGATATTCTTACTGAACATGAACGGGTAGGTACCGCCATGCAATGTGACATTCTTCAATCGCAGGCCATCCACCTTCCAGAACGTCTCGTCGGCATCGGTGATGTTGACGTCCTCCAGCTCCACATTCTTCATTTCGCGGAAGAATTTCGGACCGTCGATGCGACAGCGACGCATCACCAGGTTGTTGGTATACCAGATGGCAGAACGTGAACCCTCTGCGAAGTAGCAGTCCTCAATAAGTGCATCGTCAACATGCCACCACGGATATTTACCATAGAAGCGGCAGTCCTTGGCCTCCATATGCTGACACTGCTTGATGCCACTCTCACCGTCTGTAATGGTAATATTTTCCAGTCTCAGGTCGTGAGTGGCAAAAAGGGGACGCTCTCCCCCGAATTCTTTGTTTTTGATAAGTTTCATGTTCGTTTATTGTGTTTGTGGCTACAAAGATACGAAAAAAATCCTAATTCCTCATTTTTAATTCCTATTTTTTTCGTACCTTTGCTCGCAAAATAGTGGCTACTGATAGTATTTACAGACAACAAACGTCATGACACAAGAAGAAAAGACCCATTTGGAAGAGCGAATTGTCGACGTGCTGAAGACCGTCTACGACCCTGAGATACCTGTCAATATCTATGATTTAGGTATGATATACAAGATAGACGTGCAGGAGGATAGCAGTGTGGACTTGGACATGACCTTTACTGCCCCCAATTGTCCGGCTGCCGACTATATATTAGAAGATGTACGCACGAAGGTGGAGAGTGTCGATGGCGTCAACTCTGCCAACGTCAACTTGGTATTTGAACCAGCCTGGGACCAGTCGATGATGAGCGAAGAAGCCCGCGTCGAGCTGGGCTTCGACTAAGAAAAGCCAAATGCTAAAAGCCAACAGCAAATTGCCAACATTATGAAGAACGTTTATTTTCTGAGTGACGCCCATCTTGGTTCATGGGCCATTCCGCATCAAAGGATGCAGGAGCGCCGCTTGGTACGTTTCCTTGACAGCATCAAGGAAAAAGCTGCCGCCATCTACCTGTTGGGTGATATGTTCGACTTCTGGTACGAATACAAATACGTCGTACCAAAGGGTTTCACCCGTTTTCTTGGCAAACTGTCGGAGTTGACGGATATGGGAGTGGAGGTTCACTACTTTACCGGTAATCACGACATCTGGGCATACGATTATTTAGAGAAGGAATGTGGCGTGATACTACACAAGAAGCCCTTGACGACGGAAATCTATGGTCACGAATTCTTCCTGGCTCATGGCGATGGTATGGGCGACCCTAACCCTTCATTCAAGGTCATCCGCGCCATTTTCCATAATGGTTTTTGCCAATGGCTCTTCTCTGGTCTACATCCCCGTTGGGGCATAGGCTTCGGTTTGGCATGGGCTAAGCACAGCTATATCAAGCACAAGGAGAATGACGATGTGGCGTATATGGGTGAGGACCGCGAACACTTGGTACTCTATGCTCGCCGGTATATTGAGGAACATCCTGAAATCGACTACTTTATCTTCGGACATCGCCATATCGAACTCGACATCAAGTTAGCACGCCATACTCGGCTAATGATTCTGGGCGACTGGATTACGCAGTTCACCTATGCAGTCTATGATGGTGAACACATGTTTTTGGAAGAATACGTAGAAGGTGAGAGTCAGCCGTAACTGCTCTCACCTTTTTACTTTCTTACCTTTTTACCTTTATAAAAGGTTCATGGTGTCGGTAGCAATCATCAGCTCCTCGTCAGTAGGAATAACGACAACCTTGACCTTTGAGTCGTCAGCAGAGATAATGGCTTCTTCGCCACGTGTGTTGTTCTTCTCCTCGTCGAACTTGATGCCGAGGAACTCCATGTCCTTACAAACCTCGGAGCGCATGCTGGTCTGGTTCTCACCAACACCGGCTGTGAACACCACAACGTCGAGACCACCCATGGCTGCTGCATAGGCACCGATGTACTTCTTGATGCGGTAGAAATACATGTCCTGAGCCAGCTTGGCGCGTGGATCGCCACTCTTGGCAGCATTCTCTACGTCGCGCATATCGCTTGAACCGCCGGTGAGTCCGGCCACACCGCTCTTCTTGTTGAGCAGGTTGCTCATACCGTCGGCGTCAAGCCCCAGCTTCTTCTCAATGAACGTCACGGCACCACCGTCGATATCACCGGCACGAGTACCCATGACGAGACCTTCCAGCGGGGTCAGACCCATGGAGGTGTCGATGCACTTGCCATCAACGACAGCAGCGATAGAGCCACCATTACCGACGTGGCAGGTCACCATCTTGGTACCTTCAGCGGGGATGCCCAGGAATTCGCAAGCGCGAGCACTGACATAACGATGGCTGGTTCCGTGGAAGCCATAGCGACGGATGCCGTACTTCTCGTACAGCTCGTAAGGAATGGCATACATGTAAGCCTTGGGAGGCATGGTCTGGTGGAAGGCGGTATCGAAGACACCTACCTGAGGCAGACCAGGCATCAGTTCCTTCACGGCGTTCACACCCTTCAGGTTGGCGGGGTTGTGCAGGGGAGCCAGATCGGAGCACTTCTCGAACTCCTTCAGCACCTCGTCAGTCAGGATAACGCTTTTGTTGAACTTCTCACCGCCATGCACCATGCGATGGCCAACGGCATCAATCTCGTCGAGGCTCTTAATAACACCAATCTCAGGGTCTGTCAACAGTGAGAAAATGAACTTCACTCCCTCTGTATGCTCAGGGATGTCGTGCATAATCTGCTTCTTCTCGCCATTGGCAAGCTTTACCTTCACAAAAGCACCGTCCAAGCCTACACGCTCAGCACCGCCACTTGTCATCACACTCTTGTCGTCCATGTTGTACAGTGCGTACTTAATCGACGACGAACCACAGTTTAAAACTAATATTTTCATAATGTTAAATTCTTCACTCTTCACTTTTCACTCTTCACTTCTTAGCATCCATAGCCTGGCAGGCAGTGATAGCCACCATGTAGTAAATGTCCTCAACGGAGCAGCCACGGGAGAGGTCGTTCACTGGACGGGCAATACCCTGCAGGATGGGACCAATGGCGATGGCGTCACCCAAGCGCTGTACCAGCTTATAACCGATATTACCGACTTCGAGGTTGGGGAATACCAGTACGTTGGCCTTACCGGCAATATCAGAGCCGGGAGCCTTCTTGGCACCTACACCAGGAACGAGAGCTGCGTCAGCCTGCAACTCACCGTCAATCTTCAGCGACGGATCGAGCTCCTTGGCCAGCTTTGTAGCTTCGATGACCTTGTCACACACCTCGTGCTTGGCAGAACCCTTTGTCGAGAAGCTCAGCATGGCTACACGCGGGTCAGCAAAGCCGGCTACCGACTTAGCGGTCTGTGCCGTACATACGGCAATCTGACTGAGTTGGGCAGCATCGGGCATAGGCGTCACAGCCACATCACCTACTACCAGCACACCGTCTTCACCATACTGTTTTTCCTTCGAGATGAGCAGCATGCCACCGCTGACACATGTGATGCCTGGCTGACATTTGATAATCTGCAGGGCAGGACGCAGGGTGTCGCCTGTTGTCGACAGGGCACCGCTAATCTGGCCATCAGCTCCCTCGGTCTTGATAATCATACAACCCAGGTACAGCGGGTTCTTCACCAGCTTACGGGCTTCCTCGATGGTCATACCCTTCGACTTACGAAGTTCTGCCAGTTTCTCGGCATACTCCTCGCTGCGGTCGCAGTTTTCGGGGTCGATGAGTGTAGCCTTGCCGATGTTGGTCAGGCCCTTTTCCTTGGCCAGTGCGTTTACCTTGTCGGGGTTACCAATCAGAATAATGTCTGCAATGTCGTCTGCCAACACACGGTCGGCAGCAGTCAGTGTGCGCTCCTCTTCAGCTTCGGGGAGCACGATGCGCTGCTTGTTAGCTTTTGCGCGCGCTACGATTTGACTCAATAAATCCATAGTTTGTTTGATTATAATTAATGTTGTTTTACTTCGATGCAAAGGTACGAAAAAAAAACAATAAAAGTGCGATGTATTACTTTTTTTTAGCGTTTACGTTTACGCAAGTTCCTGTGTCAGGATACTCTCAAGCTTTTCGGCAGTCAGACGTAGCTGGAATTCGCTGCGAATGGCCACCGAGATGCCGCCTGTTTCTTCCGACACCACAATGGCAATACTGTCGCTCTCATGGGTGATTCCCAGTGCAGCACGGTGACGCAGGCCCAAGTCCTTAGGGATGTTCAGATCATGCGATACTGGCAGGATGCAACCGGCAGCCCTGATGCGGTCGCGAGTGATGATAACAGCACCGTCGTGGAGAGGCGAGTTCTTAAAGAACAGGTTCTCTATCAGTCGTTGGTTCACCATGGCATCAATACGCTCGCCCGTAGCCACGATGTCGTCGAGTGGTGTTGCCCGCTGTATGACAATCAGTGCACCGACTTTCTTCTTGCTCATGCTCATACATGACATGACAATAGGCATGATGACCTGCTTCAACTTGGCAACGTCCTGCCGCTTGTCACCATTGGAGAATATGCGGCGGAAGGCCCGCATGCGCTGGTGGACCCCCAGATTGTAAAGGAATTTGCGGATGTCATCCTGAAACAGGACGATGAGGCCTATGACACCTACACTGACCAGCTTGTCCATCATCGTTCCCAGCAGTTTCATTTCCAACACCTGTGACACCACCAGCCACAGCACGACGAAAACCAGAATGCCCATGAAGACATTCAGTGAGCGCGACTCCTTCATTAGCCGGTAGATGTAGTACAGCATCAGGGCCACGAGTACGATGTCGATGACATCTTTCAGTCCGAATTCGAAAAACACAGCTTTATTTTATTTGAGATTTACTATTTACTATTGTACAGGATGCAGCGACTGTGTTGCAGCCATTATCTTGACGCATTCCACCGCTTCGCGTACATCATGGACACGCAGGATGTCGGCACCTTTCAGCAGTGCCATTGTGTTCAGCGCTGTCGTACCGTTGAGTGCCTGCTCTGGCTGACAGTCCAGCAGTTTGTAGATCATCGACTTGCGCGACACGCCCACCAGTATTGGCAGTCTTGTCATCTGCATGCGCTCCAGACAGTTCATGACCTCGTAGTTTTGCTCCAATGTCTTGCCAAAGCCAAAGCCAGGATCGAGCACGATATCTTTCTGACCCATGGTCCGTAGCTGCGCCACAGACTCGGCACAGTCCATCAGTATTTCCTTCATCGTGGCACCGCGTGACATATATATATAAGGTACGTGTAGGCGGGCTACCATGCGGAACATATCGAATTGAGAATTGAGAATTGAGAATTGAGAATTGGCTGGTGCACCCACATCGTTGATGATGTCGGCACCAAACTCCTCGACGGCCATGCGGGCTACGGTGGGACGGAAGGTATCTATGCTGACAATGGCATCGGGGGTTTCTCGGCGTACGACGGCCAATGCCTGTCGCAGCCGCTCCATCTCATCGGTCTCGCTGACGGGGTCGCTGCCTGGACGTGTCGAGCAGGCTCCAACGTCGATGATGCTGCCGCCCTGCGTGAGGATTTCCTCCACGCGGGCTGCCACGGCGGTTTCCGTCTGCTGCCTGCTGGCAGCATAGAATGAGTCGGGTGTCACGTTCATGATACCCATTACCTGCGGTGTGGCCAGACTGAGCAGCCGCCCGTTGCAATTCAGCGTATAGTCCATATCTGCCACAAAGATACGAAAAAGAATGCAAAGTTCAAAACGTTTTCTCGTTTTTCTTCAAAAAATCATGCTTCAGTTAGCGCGAAGGTTCTATCTGATTGCACAGCAAATTCACTGAATTTGGTGACCAATTTCAGTGAATTTGGTGACCAATTTCACTGAATTTGCTTTCAAGTTAGAATTCCACGTAAGGCTCTAACCGCTTGATTGACTCTGTAGGAAAGTCTTTGGAAAGCCTTAAGTCTTGTAGAGATGTGATGGGACCATGCAGGCGACGGTAGTCGACAATGGCCTTGGCCTGATAATAATTGATATATGGATGACGCCGTAGCTGTTCCAATGTCAGGCGGTTGACATTGAGACGCTTGGGTTGTGCATTCTGAACGATGAAATACTGCTTAGCTTCCTGAGGGAAACCCTCGATTTCATCCAGTTGATCGACACTGACGTAGCCGCCCAGCCACTTGCCGTGACGGACAATCTCCTTGGCATAGTAGGAACCAATGCCTGGCACGGTCTTGAGTTGAGAAGTGTCAGCGGTGTTGAGTACGACGTGTTCGTTTTCCTTGATCTTCACCGGATAACGCAAACTAGAATCTCTCGTTTCTCTAGCTTCCCTAGATTCTCTCGTCCCTCCTACCAGCATCGCTGCCGGTTGGTAGTCACGGGAAATACGGATATAGGGTTCCAGCTCGCGATACTGTTTGACGGTGAGACCATACAGTCGGGCAAAGTCTTCCTTCTTGCGATAGATGCCGCCACGGGCGCGGTACTTATAGATGTTACGCACCTGCCAGGGTTGAAGTCCTAAACGGAGAAACTGGGTAGAGTCTGCGGTATTGGGGTCAAAAGGGAAACGCTCTACTTTTCGCGACTCCGTCGCAAAATACTTTGGACTGCGCTGGGCAGGGCGGCGGGTCTGGTGAGACTTACGGGACTGAAGCAGCATCGGGGCATCGTCAGACGATGGTGCATAACGCCCCAAGAACCAGACAGCAACCAATGCGATGGTGCCAACGACAAGTGCTGCAAGGGTTATACGACGGTCGTTACGGTTCATAGCACGCCTAACTGATGAAGGAAGATAAGCAAGATGCAGATGGGACACACGTAACGGACGGCAAAGAGCCAGATGCCAAAGAAACGGGCACTGAGTGTACCGCTATTGGTGAACTCGTCGCGTACCACCTGACGTGGGATATACCAGCCTACAAACAGGCAAGTGAGCATACCACCCAGCGGCAACATGAAGTCAGCAGTCAGCATATCGCAGAAGTCCATCAGCGAATAACCTAACATTTTGATGTTGGTATAGGCTCCAACGGATAATGCACAGAACACACAGATGATGGAGGCTACGACAGTTATCACCCATGCCGACTTCTTACGCGGCACGTGCAATTCCTCAGTAAAGAATGCCGTACCGATCTCATGCATGGAAATGGTACTGGTCAGGGCGGCAAACACCAGCAAGGCATAGAACAGGATGCTGATGATGTAACCGATGACGGGTACTGCGGCAAAGGCCTGCGAGAACACGTTGGGCAGGGTGATGAAGATGAGCGATGGCCCGCTGTCAGGACTGACACCTACGGATGCCGCAGCGGGGAATATCATCAACCCGGCCAGAATGGCGATAATCGTGTCGAGCAGGGCTATCTGACCGGCAGAATTCAACAGGTTGGTGTCTTTTGAGAAGTAGCTGGCATAAGTACACAGACAGGCCGTACCTAATGACAGCGAGAAGAAGGCCTGTCCCAGGGCGTCAAGCATAACGTGACTGCTCAACTTCGAGAAGTCGGGCTGCAACAGGAAGCGTACGCCAGCCATTGCACCAGGCAGCATGCATGAAGCAATAACGATGATGACGAGCAGAATCAGCAGGATGGGCATGAGTATCTTAGAAACCTTTTCAATGCCGCTGCGAATACCGCGTACCACCACCAGATGGGTAACTGCGATAAACGCAATGCCCCACACCACGGGTTTCACCGCATTGCTGGAGAATTCCACAAAGTAGTTCTTGACGTAGTCGACATCGCCCATGACCTGTCCGGCCAAGGATGCAAAGAGGTATTGCAGGCACCAGCCTGCCACAACAGCATAGAAGCCGAGGATGATGGTCGAGGTCAGGATGCCTAAGTAGCCTACTAACTTCCACGGACGACCACCGCTGAGTGCGTCGTAGGCACGGGCGGCATTGGCCTGGGCATGGCGGCCCACGACGAATTCGCCCAGCATGCCCGGTATGCCCAACAGGAAGATACAGGCAATATAGATAAGGATAAAAGCCGCACCACCGTTCTCACCAGCCATATAGGGGAAGCGCCACACGTTGCCGAGTCCTACTGCCGACCCTGCCGTCGCCAGCACAATACCAATCTTGCTTCCGAATTTTCCACGTTTTAAGCCCCCTAAGTTAGGGGGTTGGGGGTCTGAACAGCCATTATTCCTTACACTCATTGATAATAAACGCTCTAATTATGTTTAATACAGAATTAATATTTTTCTCTACCTCTTCATTAGAGAATCTAATTACTTTTATTCTATTCTCATTTAGAAACTCTGTCCTGATTTCATCTTTCAACTTAACTTGTTGGTCTTCATGAATCCCTCCATCCAATTCTATACATAATCTTAATCTTGGACAGTAAAAATCTAACACATACGGACCAAAACCATGTTGTTGCCGAAATTTGTATCCATCCAGTTGTCGTTCTTTTTGGTAATGCCATAGTTTTCGCTCCATGGGCGTTTCAGTCTTTCGTAACAACTGACGATATTCTTTTGTTGCAGGATGATTTGAATAATTCATAATAGTAATTCCTTAGTTCAGACCCCCAACCCCCTAACTTAGGGGGCTAATTTATTAGTCCCAGCTGGTGAAGGAAGATGAGCAGGATGGCCAGTGGACAGACATATTTTACCAGGAAGAGGAAGAGGTGGAAGAAGCGTCCGCGCAATGTTCCCCAGTTGGTAAACTCGTCGTGCACCACCTTATGCGGCACAAACCAACCGATGAAGATACAGGTCAGGAAACCTACAATGGGGAGGAATATCTGGCCGGTGATGAAATCGAACCAGTCGAAGAGCGACTTGCCAAAGAACATCATGCTATCACCCACGGCACCAAGTGACAACGAACAGAAGGCACCGATAACAGCCGTAGAGGCAGTAACCAAGAGTGCAGCCTTTTTGCGAGTGATGACCAGTTCTTCATGGATAAATGCCGTTACCACCTCGTGAAGCGACATCAGCGATGTCAGGGCGGCCAGTGACAGCAGTACAAAGAACAACAGGGCAATGACATAACCAGCCATAGGAATGTCGGCAAAGGCCTGCGAAAATACGTTGGGCAGCGTAATGAAGATAAGCGACGGCCCACTGTCGGGACTGACGCCTACAGAGAATGCAGCAGGGAATATCATCAGACCGGCCAGTACGGCCACCATGCTGTCGATGACACCAATCTGGATGGCAGAACCCGTGAGATTGGTCTGTTTCGAGAAGTAGCTGGCGTAGGTACACAAGGCGCCCATGCCGATACTCAGCGAATAGAATGCCTGACCGAGTGCTGCCAAGAATACGTCGCTGTTGATTTTCGTAAAGTCAGGTTTGAACAGAAACTCAATACCCTTTCCGGCATTGGGCAGCATGCACGATGCTCCCACGATAATCAGTAGCAGGAAGAACAATGTGGGCATCATCATTTTCGAAGCACGCTCGATGCCGTCGCGTATGCCATGTTCGACGATAAAATAGCTCATGAACAGGATGATGACCGTCCATAACACTGGCTTCACGTGGTTGGTGCTCAGTTCAGTAAAGTATTCCTTGAAATATTCCGGTGACCCCTGCATGTGACCAATCAGCGATGCCCAGATGTATTGCAGACACCAGCCCGCCACCACGGCATAGTAGCCGATAATGAGGAATCCCGTCAGTATGCCCATGTAGCCGATGAGCGACCATGGACCGCCACCTGACAACTTCGAAAAGGCCCGTGCAGTGTTAGCCCTGCCATGACGACCGATGATAAACTCACTGATCATACATGGAATGCCCAACAATAACACGCAGATGACATAAATCAGGATAAAGACGGCACCACCGTTTTCACCAGCCATATAGGGGAAGCGCCATACATTGCCCAAACCTACGGCACTGCCAGCAGTCGCCAGAATCACTCCCAAGCGGCTGCCGAAGTTCGCCCTTTCTAATTTAGCCATTTCAATATTCTCCATAATCAGGGCTGGGCTACTCCAACATTAACATTTGTATTACCAGTGACTTCAGCTTCGTTGCCGCCACCATAGACGTTACCCGCGATGGAAGCACCCTTCACTTGATGCTTTCGCTCATCAGGATCAGTGATACTCGTCGGCGTTTCAAAAGCAATATCTCCGCTTACAGTACCAATGTTAACATGCGTACTGCCAACAACCTTGGCCGCATTGCCACCGCCATAGACGTTGTTGATGCCACCAATTTCAATTCCCGAATCTCCCTTAGGCGTATGCTTTGGGTAAAATACCGTGATAGAACGCTCTACTACATCTCTGTTGCCGTCATCGTCATCGTCCACAAAACCGCCATCATCGGTCCTTAAATATTCGCTGAATGTGATGGTCTTGTAGCCGGGGTTCTCCGTTACATCCTTGATCTTGTTATTGTCGTTTTTGTCGATATATTTCCAGTTTGTAGCGATGGCGGCTCGGTTTTCTTCTTTTGTTTGATTGCCTTCAAAATCCTTACCTTCGCAGACGTTGATGTTGACGTGGGTGTCACCCGTCACGATGGCAGTCTTACCATAACCGCCACCATAGACATCACCGATGCTGGTGAATGACTTAACGTTCACAGTAGGACCTTGGAACACACCTGTGCCATTGTTCTCATCGTCAAGAATTTCGGGACCTGTATAGGCAGCTTGGTTGCCACCGCCATAGAGCTGTCCGATGGTGATGAGGTGACAGCCCGTCTCCTCAATGTTCACCGTGATGGTACCATGAATGGTGCCACTGACGTTGTTGCCGCCAAATACACGGTCGAAGTTCCCATTAGTGATGTTCAGTGTCACATCGCTTGCGATATCGGCAGCTTCAGCACCACCGTAGGCATTCTTCAGACCAGGGATGCACGCCATCTCTAATCGTGATGCACCGTCCATTGGCGCACTCTTACCACCACCGTAGGCCTCATCCACATGGAACTCGCAACAAGGATTGCCCGTAGCGTCATTCAGTTCCTCCAACATAGTGACAGCCACCGTCTTCACATTACCCTTGGTATTGGAGCCGCCATACACACGATGGATTCTACCGCCATGGATATTCACATGAGCCTCACCAGTGCCATAGACATAGTTTGCGATGAAGTCTGCGCCCTGTCTTTCTTCTTTGGTATCATAATCAACCATGTCTATTTCGTTCTCCTCGTCCCAGTATTCCTTGAAGCCCACGTTGGCACCAGGATTCTTGATAAAGGTAGTACCGCCATCCTTTGAAATGTCATCCTTGCCGTTTCCACCACCAAACAGTTCCTCAATCTCATAGGTACCATAGACATCCACCTGAGTAGCTGGTGTTGAGGCTGCGTTACCACCACCATACACCTGCTTGATGCTGGTGTCGTCGCAACCATAGATGTTCACCTGAGTATGCTTGTCAGCATCATTATCAGGCTCGTATGCCGCAAGGTTTCCTCCGCCATAGACAGCCTGCACCTCGTATGAGTGCTGATTGTCATCGATGTTATCCAGTTTATTACTTGGCGTTCTTTCATGACCTTCAAAACCGTTTGTCTTATAGATATTTACAACTACACTACCCTTTGGCGTACCCATCAGATTGTTACAGCCAAAGATGCGACCGTGATTGTTGGCGCGCGACTGATTGGTTCCTGCCAATATACATCCCTTACGTATTATGGTTGTAGTCTCGTTCTCTGTTTTTGTCTCGTCAGGTACAACCCATGGATCGCTTTCTTCATTTTGCGCTAAGCCCCAAGTGCTATACAATGCTGTATTGGAAGCATATTCGGTTGCAGACATACCGTTGAGGTTTACAACAGTATTGCCGACATTAGCTTCTACTTTTTCTACTGCAGCCTGATAACCTTCTGAGCCAGGTGTACCTACTGCATCCTTTGCCAGTCGTCCTAAACCACCACCATATACGTCACCCATAATCTTTCCGCCTATCAGATTAACGGTAGTCTTGGTGGCAAGATCAGTGTCTGTTGGTGAAGTTTTATAATAATTGGTATTCGACTTAGCCTCAGCAGCACCGCCATAAACGTCACCCATAATCTGTGTCTGGTCACCCAAAATATTCAACGTGACATTACCTGAAACCGTACCGAGGTCGTCAAGATTTTCAGTAGTATATAAGGTTGTATCCTTAATCCAAGGATCACCACTCTTTTTCTTCTCCCAAGTATAGGTGGTAGTGGCACCCTTTACGCCCTTACGATAGGTACCAAGATCTTCATAATAATAAGGCTCGACTCTAAAGCCGATACTGTCAACTTCAACTGTGGGCAAATTACCAGAGAAACCAGCACCGAACACACTGCCATTAACCATACAATTTTCAAGGGTAGAAGTGACCGGCCCATCAACCTTACCCAAACTACCACCACCATAGAAATTGCCGGTGATTTTGCAACCAGTCAGAGTTGAGGTGACATTGCGGCAGGTAGCCAGCGAGAACTTCACATATTCCACAAAAATACGTGCACAGTTGTCAACATTTCCAGACATAGGCAGGAACTGGTAGCTGAACTGTGTGGAGACACCACCGTAAGTAGCACTGTAGGATTGTGTATAATAATCATCCAGCCAATCGTTCCAAGAATTGTGATTGCCAGCATCTTTATCATTATGTGGGAAGTTTATTAAATTGTTATGGTTTCTCGGTGCCTGGCGGCTATATGAATTACCACCATAGCCCGCACCAAAGAAGGTTCCAAAGATACAATCTGTTGCGTTGGTGGTAACGGTCTTGCCTGTGCTCATGTCACCAAACTTAGGTCCGCCGCAGAAAAGGTCAATCTTTCCTCCAGTTATAGTGGTGCTGAGATTGCCGGTAACGGGTTTAGCAGCATTGATGCCACCTGCATAGAATTCCCTAATGTCAGCATTCTGCACTTGCCAGGTGATGTTACCTGTGTCGTCCGCACCACCATTTTTACCGATGCCTTCCATAGCAGCGCCTGCCACTGTACCGAAGCGGCCACCATTGATATAGCACTCTGCATTATCTTCGTAGCTAGCGACATTTGCGGTATAGAGACCAGTAAGGTAGAATTCGTCATAGTCACCACCAGTAACGGATACTGGTGGATGTTTGGACTGTAGATTCTTATCCTGGTGGGTGCCACGGTGGAACTCTTTGAACCACACGTTGCCGCCCACATGGAAATAGGTGGTATTGTTGGCGGCACCGTTATTTTGACCACTCACCCACTGCTCCATAACACCACCCTGAACAATATAGGGATATGCACCACGATCGCTACGGTCATATTCAAATTGGGTAACATGGAAGAGTGATGTGTTGGTGGTTTCAAACCAATATTTTGGCTGAATAATACCCAAATTATAAGAGCCTGTACCGCCAGTAGTCTTCTGTGCCATGCCGAGACCTAAAATATTCAGGAAATCGTATTTTACGGGATGGAAAACTGTACGACCATTAAAACGAAGCATTAATGAATAGTCTGGTTCATTGTCGCCGTCCATGTCAACAGAGGTTAGCGTATAGGGCTTACCGCCTCCAGCTATGGTACTGTTGTGATGATAGTTGCCCACAAGCACCACTGCATAATCATAAACGCTGCGGGCGCTATACGTAGCCTCATTTGTACCCGCATAAAGTGCCGTACTTGCGATAGCATCGCCAATGTTGGTGTAAACGGTCTGGCTGTTAAATTTCTCACCATTTCCATAGTGTTGACCTCCACCCACGTTATCGACATTAACGGGAGTAACCATTGCATCAGTACCGCTATTCTTATAGGTCACATCCCAATAAGCATCGGACAGATAAACTGCATTGCCCCAATAAGGCTGAATTGTGATGCCTGTCACCCCTTCTGGTACATCCCAATAGGCACCCTGATTAAAGACGCGTTTATTGGTTTCGCTGTATATGTCTTTTGCGATACATTTACGGTCGGCAAAGTTGTAGGCTGGCGCATCATCGCCAGTGGTGAAGCTGTTATAGGGAGTGACACTCCCGTCTGTGGTGACAGATACAATCTTCCATCCCGTTACTACACGATTACCTGTATAGTTACCCGTTCCTACATCGTTATAGTAAGGCAGCTGGACCTTATAATAGTTGAAATTGAAGTGGTCAAAATCTTTATCAGTGATATTGAGTTCGAGCCTGGATTGGGTAATATAGGCACCTTCCGGGGCACCGAAAACAGCTCCACTGCCTGATTGTATCTCAACAGAAAGCGTACCTAATTTGCCACCCTTGTTGCGCTCTGTAGCAAGAGGAGCGTTTTCAGCATCGATGTTTACCACAGATGGGTAGTAGCCAGGAGCCTTCAGTACCGGGTAAGGAGTTGAAGAACCTATCTGCGATGGTTCCAATACCCACTTCATCATCTCGTCTTTGTTATCTGGACTACCCGTAGCCCACCATGCAGCCAATTCACGGTTGCTATTCAGCAGATGACGGAAGAACTCGAATCTCTGCAGGTAACGTGTCTCTGCACCGAGGGCACAGTTATAAACCTTGGTTAAAGTTGTATTCTCAATATATGAGGATTCGAGGCGGAAGTAGTTGAAGTTGTTTACGCCATTGTCATCGCCATCGTTGGTGATTTTCTCACCATTGTAGATAGGTGCTATCGAAGTGCCACTGACTTCGCCATAGTACATGCAGTTCATCACCATCGTCTTGAGGTTCGAGGCTGTGGTAGCAACGTTGTTATAGCCTACAATACCCCCGACAGTGCCTCCGGAAACATTGGCATAACTAAAGCAGTTGATGACTCGCGAACTGCCGTCAAGCAGACCTACGATACCACCAACATAGTTACTGCCTGAGATGGTACTGCTGCAAGAGGTAATAGCGGTATAGCCGTCTTCGTCTGTCATTACTGTACTATTCGTTGCCAGCACACCGCAGTTATAGATACGGGTGTCGCCTGTAGCTTCAGCACAAATGGCACCAACATTCGTTCCGCTACTAATGCTGACATTGTCAAGAATGATATTCTTGATAGTAGCATCATTGGCATAGGCTACTAAAGGATGATTAAGGCCTGATATCGTCACCATATTTCCGTCAATAGTACCCTTGAAAGGATTTCCTGAAGTGCCGATAGATGATGTTGAACTAAAGCCATCTGCTAATATATAATTACCAGTCATGTCTTCGATTTCGCTCGAAGAAGAAACTTGCGTGGCAGGCATGAGGGTGCCCTCACTGGAAATGACATAACCAGCTTTTGTCGCAACGGCCCTGATGGTTGAAGCGCTGCCTTTGGCAAATGGTTCAGTATAGGTTGTTGACGAAGCCGTAGCAGGGCTACCATCTGTCGTATAATGAATAGCTGCACCTGCAGTAGCACAAGTGATGGTAACAGTACCACCACTGACTTTAATAGTAGGTTTTTCACATACAGGGAGATAGTAGGTGGTCACCAGTGTAGGGACAGGATCAGTTGCGTCATTTGCGCCCTTCGCAATCGCCTTAATGACCGTCATGCTCTCCGTCTGATTGACAGTAACGGAAGTTGTACCAGTTCCTGTATAATCAGATATTGTTGGCGTGCTGCCATCGGTGGTATAATAAATGGTAGCACCCTCCGCTGCAGTAATAGTAAATGTATTTTCTGCGGTATAATTATTGGTAATGGTTGGAGGGGCGATAGACAACGCTGGTTCGAGATAGAACTTACCACTACCAGTATTTTCAGTACTTCCTGCAGTCCAAAGGCCAATGATACCACCAGTCATTATCGCTTGGGAATTATCAGCATTTGTACCTTCAAGAGACTGCTGGTTTCCTTTATTGACATTTAGATATTTTCTTCCACCATCGGGATCATTTCCTTCAGCAATATTATCTTCAACATATTTAGAAATAATGTCATAAGAGTCTTTCGAAGAGATATAGCGAATAGCAAACAATGCATAATCATCTGCAGGTGTAGCCTCAAGGTGAACACGCACACGGCCTAAGTTGGCTAGAAAGGCAGCATTGTAAGTTAGGTATTTGTTATCACTGGCATGCTTGATATAATAGTAATCCAAAGATGGATGTTTCTCAACATACCATACGGCCTCTTTTGCATCATAACCAGCTGTACCACGACACTTGTAGGTGGTCAGAAACGGCATACCAGTGTCTGTAGGATAACTGGTATAGAATGGAGATGATGATTTGTAATATTTCCAGTTCACCGTTGGACACAGGTAGAAATTGTCGGCCGGTGTATCACCGTGGGTAACAGCGCCTATATAATATACGCCCGAATAGTCCGTCTGTCCCCATGCCTTAGAGATGCCCGAAAGTAGCATCAGAAAGACAAGAGATATCACTAACATAGGTTTCGATGCCAGAAACGAGTTGTTTCCATGCTTCAAACGACTTGCTTTCATGCTTGAAACACTTTGTTTCCATGCTTCAAACAAATTGAAACTGATATACCTTTGTTTTGCTATGCTGTTATTCATATCTAGTGTCATTATATTCTTTCATCTTTAATGCTCTTGGGAGAACCATAGCGACCTTTACCAACGAGGACTTTCCCCAACGGCGTGGTGAAATCAGCATCACGTTAATGTGTGATGAGAGGAAACTCTTCAATTGAGCCCTGTCTTCCACCCTGTCGACGAAATTCTCCTTAGTGGCAAGTTTTCCGTATTGAAATGGCGTGTTCATATTTACTTATATTCATCTGACAGCACAAAGATACAACATGTTACCCAAAGGTAAGTTACCCAAAGGTAACTCAACCGCTAATCCTGCATTACCTATGTTAATATATGTGCCCATATTGTATCATGTCGTTTACTTCACCGATAGTTTCTTCACGTAGTGGCCACCGGCGGCATGGATGATGTAAACGCCGCTGGAGCGGACAGGTGTCTCAATGGTCTCACCGGGCTGGATGTTGAACGCAGCGATGGTCTGACCACCGGTGTTGACGATGCGGACGTCGGCCTCCTGACGAAGCGTCGATGTCACAATGATGGTGTGACGACGGACGCTGAACTCCAGACCGCCACTGACATCACCCTCGGACGGGTCTTTGTCGTCGATGGCAAACGATGAGTCAGCATTGTCGAAGACGATGTACTGGATGCCGCGCGTAGAAGGTGCAGGGGCAGATATGCTGCCTGCCACGAAGTACGGACGGAACGGTACTGCTACTATAGAACTGGGTACACTGAACTTGTCGCCGTCATCATTCATGAAGTAGCCTGCTGTGAGCGTCTTGTTCAGATAGTTGGGTACGAAGGTGTAACGACCCTTTGCTGTAGTTTTCGCTATCTCCGTGTCACTAACCAGAATGGTGGTGCCTGGCATAGAGGCAAAGGTGATGGTCTGCTGTGAAACGGGGTCTGGTTCTGGCAGATCCGTGTATGTTGCTGTCCATTCACCACTGAGGTCAAACTCATAGAACGTCTTGCCGGGGAATCCCACAATGTATGCCTGGTCGTTGGTCAACATGGCATAATCATTGTACTGGCGATCAGCCTTGTAGAACGTCTGATAGGTATCCTTATTGATATCCAACTGATGGGCATTGCTGTAGTAGTGATCCCAGAGGAAGGTGTTGGTAACGGTCTTATCTGCTTTAGCACCGTTAGGCACATCGAAGGTAGCATTGAACGTGTTGCCACTTGCACTACCACCAGTAAATTCACGCAGCCAGTATTCATGGCCAATCTTCGCATCACTACCCTCGATGCTCTTACTGCCACTGTAGAAGTGCGTAATCTCACCTTTATCCTGAGTGGTCACCAGTTCGGCAGTGAACGGCAGACTGACGACATCCCAACCCTTAGTCGTTGTGACGTAGCGTTCAGGCAGGCGTTGATACCACATGCGCTTGTCATCGGCAAACTTATAGCTGATAGGACAGTTGAAGTCCTGCATGTCGACGAGCAGGTGGTCTCTCTGTGCCATGTAGCCATCATCCGTCTTCTGTACCCAGTGGCCACGGACATTGGTCGAATAGCTATCCCAGGTATTCACGGTACGGTATTTGTCATCAGTTTCCACGATAGGCTCGTCAAGCAGATAGCCTTTCACCACGTCATCGGTCTGTGTGCCCTTGGTAGAATATACCAAGAGGTTGCGTGTCAGGTCGGCGATGTATATATCCTTCAGTCCTCCATCGTCGAGCAACGGGGGATAGAACTTACCACCATTGAGTCCCTGCTCATAGCCTCCTGCCACATCGCCATTACCACCAGTGAAGTCGATAGCCGTCATATTCTTGTAAGCTATGACAGTAGCATCGTCCTTCTTGGTCTGTGCAAAGACGGCATGCGGATTGAAGTAGGCCACGCCCATCGTACTGCTTTGGAAGTATGCCGGAGCACGGTAGATGACGTTGCCCTCTTCAGTTGTCAGGATGCGGTCGCTGCTCTTGACGATACGAGACGGCAGGTCTTGGTGAGTGCGTTCCTCAGCGACATCAATGCCATCCATGTGACTGTAGTTCAGAGCCTGTCCGAAGAACAGGTAGTCGTCAGGCCAGATGGGCGAGAAGATCGTCTTTTCCTCAGTTTTCGTACCTATTGTCACCATCTTCGTCCTTGTACGCATGTCGACGCCCTCGGGAATTGACCCGCCAGCGTAGCGGTAGTCACCATCATAGAAGCGGTTCTCCACATAGCCCAAATCAGGCAATGTCTCGCCTACTGCCACCTTCAGCTGAGGCTGATAGATGGCGTAACCTTCAGGATAATTACCATCACTCAGGCTTGTAGGCAATTCACCGTCGATGGCTGAAGCGAGGTAGTCGTAGGGTTTCTTTTCACCTTCCCACGCAGAGTTGTTATCGTAGTAGCGCTTGTTCAGGTAGAAGCCGTTCAAATCGTAAGCCACCGTACCATTGTAGAATTCCTGAACAGATTTGGCTGTGGCACCCGTATTAGCACTACTGTATTGTCCTGTGACATAGTAGCTGTTCACCAAGGTGCCTACAGTGCCGCCGAAGACAGCCTTGCTGCCCGTAGTGGTACCCGTCGTCTTGACCCAGCAGTTCTCTACGCGGCTCTTGTCACCACTGCCGCTGTCAGCAATGCCGCTGCCCGTGAACGAACCGGTGACACCGAGGTTATATACCTTACCGCAGAGTTTGCCGAAGAGCGAGCCTGTCGTGCCCGTCGCAGGTGTCAGTCCGCTGATGGTATAGCCGTCACCATGGAACATACCTGCGAAGCAGTTTGTGTTGTCACCGATAGGAGTCCATGCGGAACTACTTGCGTCGATGTTCGTCTGGAGGTAGAACTGCAGATTAGCACAGTTGCCAATTTGGTCGGTATTCACTGAACTATGTTCTCCTACACTTCCGCCTGTGCTGAGCTTAAACAGGTTCGCCAAGTTGGTGAGACCGTCCTGAGACTTAATATATATCTTCGGGTCACGCTTCACATTCGGATTATCGATATACATGTGGTGAGTCTTATTCTCATCAGACATCACGTCGGCAAGGTCGTGGTAGTTCGCCACGCTCACCTGGACGGCATTCGAGAATGTCTTGCCGAGGTAGGTCTTCGCATAGTAGGCCAGCCAGTAGTCATCCTGATACCAATAGAGCGGATCGCTGGACGGCGTGAACTCAATACCGTTGATATGACTCTCGGTGTCCGACTGACGTTCGAACAGCATCCATCCACCACCCTGGATCTCGAAGGCACCAGGCTTGACGTTCGGCGTACGGATGGTGATCTCCGTGCCGGGCAGTACGATATTAGGTTTGGAGATGTTCTCCACTTCAGGAATACCACTCTCGAACTGTATGTGGATATTGATGACGTGCCGCTCGCTCACCGGTGTGATGTTCATACCGTTTTCATCGCTCTCCTCGTAGTTGTACTGGTAGATGACGGTGATGATTTTCTCCGTCGAGAGGTCGTAGATATCACTCTGTCGGCTGACATAGAGCGTACTCGTCTCGATAGGTGCCACACCATGGATGGTGAAGCCGAGCTGACGGTTGGTCAGACTCTTATAGCCTGCGTCCTCGTCACCTTCTTCAATGACAAGACCAACCTCTACGGTTTGTCCTACCGCTCTGTTGCCCGATGCTACCGCACCGATGCCGGTGATACCTGTCACAGCCTTACCCTCACCGTTCTCACCTATCACATAGGACTCACGGCAGTAATAGTAGTTACCGGTAGACGTGAAGGTCAGCGTGGTAGTGTTGGACTGGTCGTCACCCAGACTGTTCCACTCCTCGTAGCTGAGCACCTGACCGACGGCGTATGGTGTGTCACCGCGAACAAAGCCTTTCTTCACCACGTAGTAGCTGCCCGCTGTCTTCACTTCGATGCGCGCATAGTGGTGCTGCTCATTGGGCAATACCTCATATTCTACACGGTCCAGTTCTGTACCTGCAGCCACTGTGTGCGAAACACCATCCTTATCAGTGTACGTGAATGCAGCACCACCGTTGGTAGCCTTGTAGTCCAGAGGCTGGCTGATGGAATAGCCTGCAGGATTCGTCTTTGCCTGTTCCTCAGTGGTGAAGTTCAAACCGTCGTATTGGTATTTCTCCAGTTCATTCCTGCTGTATTTCGGATCGATGAGCACGTCGAAGGCATCGTAGTTGAAGGAGAATGAGGCGCGATCCTCGGGTGACAGCGCACTCCATGCCGCCAAGCCTCGGTAGTTCTTATTCGATACATACCAGTCGCCACCGTAGTAGCCCGGAGCCGTACAATAGTAGGCTGGTGACATCACGTCGTCGATGGCATCAGCCAGACTGGAGTATGCCGTCTTAAAGTCATTTATCTCATCCTGTGTCAGCACACTGTTGACATAGATGACGACATTGTCGTCGAGCTTCAGGGTACTGGTACAGACGAAGGCGTCAGTTACACTACCGGATATGGTTGTCCATTGTTCGTCGGTGTACTGTTCTTTCGCCAAGGTAGCTCCCTTATAGAGGTGCTTGTCACCAAGTGTGATGGTACTCGTTACCACGTATGCCTTTTTAAAGGTTGCCTGCTTGCGGTCTGCTACACCATCACCGTCTGCATCGGTGTTGTTGAGTGCCTCAATGGCAGCTGAATGATCGCCTCTCAAGCCCTTGTTTGCCGAAGTACCGTCACCTTCGTAGATGACATACGTTTCCTCCTCGATGATGTCACTCACCTTGTATTGCTTCTGTCCGTAGATACCGTCAGCAGTCGGGTGATAGGTCGGACCGTTATGGTAACCATCTGGTTTACCGGCTGAATCATATTGTTCCTTGGTCATCTTGTCTGCCGTTGTTCCATTCTCCGGTGTGTACCACGTGTTCCATACCTTCGGGTTGGTAACATCGTAGGTCAGCATATAACCCGTATTATGGCTCATGTTGTTCGACTCACGGAAGACGAAGTCAAATGCCTCGTCCTTATTCAGATAGACATCCTGGTCGTTCTCATCCTTACCCCACAGTTCGACAGCCTTCACCGGCTTGTCATAACCGTCAATCGTTCTCGGGTCACCTGCGGCAGTCTTCAAATCATCGTATTCACTTTGCAGCATGACGTAACCAGCAGGATAGACGGTTTGGCCGATCTTACAGGTGGCAATGGTGACATAGGTCTTATCCACAAACAGTCTCTTCTCTGATGCGGACAACAGGTTATAGTCCCAATAGCTGATGGGGTCGTTGAGCTTATAAATCTTCTCACCGATTTCCAGTTCGCCTTCCGCCGAGAGCTTGGTACCGCTATTGTTATTAAATGAAGAGTAGTAGGCATAGCGGTTAGGCTTCACGTCCACGAGAGTCATCTCACCGTGTGACGCTGCAGCAATCGTCAGGTTCAAGTATTCCACCTTGCTATAGGCATTGGGCGCACCCGTATAGGCAGAGATATATTGGTCGTAGACGTACACCTGTCCCTTGATATACCAGTAGTGTGCTTTCACGTAATCGCTGGAACTTGGATTATAGCGGTTACTCTCAGGATAGCAGTCGTCGATGATGGTCTGTGTACTGTGTACGAAGTTACCCGATGTCTCAAACTCTTGAAGATTAGTCTCGATATAGGTAAAGTCCTTCCGGGTCACAGCCTCCGCATTCAGGGCGGTCAATGTACTGTGGCTTAACTTTTCGTAATGCTGTTTGCCGTGCTCGTTCTTGGCATAGACGAAGCCACCGCCGATACCCGTCTGCACGTTAATCAGGTCCAACTCGATGACACCCGTGATATAGCCCCAGTCCTTTTGTTCTATGGAGTTACCCGTGCTCTTCTCCGTCGTCAGTTCCAGATACACACCCGAGGCAAGAGCCACCTTGTTCAGGCTGCTACCGTTGTTGCGCGTCTGATTATTCTTGTTGGCTTCTTTCCACTGATAGTATGTCTTGCCGTCTGCTGGGGTACTGGTACTTTCAGTCTTACGCTTGTCCTCATTGCCGTTGTCCGGGTCTTTGAAGTGTACGTCACTGGTCAGTGCACCGAGGTAGTTCACGATATTATAGATACCGAAGTAGTTGCCATGGACAGCTTTGTTCATATCTGCCCAATCCTCATCCTCTTCTTTTCCTCCAGGTTTCAGGGTCTTGTCACTGGAGATAACTGAATGTTTCTTGTTGAGCGATACCTCACGCACACGGTTGATGGTGTAGTTGGTCTTGTCGTTCTGGTCAACCACACGGTCCTTGGCACCCTGCATCACCATACGGCTACCAAACACACCACAGAAGTCGGCACGCTGGATGGTGTTCATGATACGACCGGCATAACGCGAGCAGACACCAGCCTCTTCCCAGTATGCAGGATTTGGCTTGCCATCTTCACCAATCATCCATGGGTCAGACGCACCAGGTGTCTGACCTTCAAAACGCACCAGGAACTCGTCGGCGGTAATGGTCGATGCCTTTCTGTTCTTGGACGGGTCGGCAGGATAATAAGTCTTTCCCTCATTATCGGTACATTCCTGTAGACAGCTGTATTTCAGCTCATAGTATGCCTGCTCACGGGCGGGGAGAGTACGATAAGTAATAATATCTATCTCCGTGGAGATATTATAATAGTCGGTACCATAGTTGGTGATGTTCAATCCACGATATCCATCGACGAAGGTCAGGTTACCGTCTCCGTAGAGTCCGCCGGTATGTCCTGTACCAATGGTAATCAGGTCGCGGTGGTAGACGTCGTGGATGGAGGCCGTAGCATTGCCGAGCACGGTCTTCGCCTCAGCGTACAACTGGTCGGAACCTGATGTTACATTACCGCCAGCGAACACAGCGTTATGGATGATGATACCCTTGTCGTCGAGATTTGCCCATGTAGATGCATCTGCACTCTTATTCCCCAAGTGGTGGAGATCTTCAGTAGGAACATAATCGCCTGCCGAATAGGAATGTCCGTTGATAGTGACATCTACTTTTGCACGACAATGCGGCTCTATCAGCACCTTACAGTCCTCGGTGAGTATGTATTCACCTGTTACAGGGTCTGTCACCCAGTTAGTATCGGTAGCAGCCGGTGTGGTAGTAGATGGCGTATATGGTGTATCTTCTCCTATTTTATACTTATAATAGTAGCCTTCCCATTCGTCATCATAGCGTTCACCGTCCTTGATGCCAACATACAATCCGTCATTTTCCATAATGGCACCATAGACATAGCCTACGTCGCCACCGCCGAACACGTTACCGTAGCCGTTAGCCATACCTTCCTCAGTACCGACCTCACCGCCGTAGATGTTCACACCGGTCTTGCCAAACACATATCCGTCGGAATACAGATGACCATGACCTCCTAAGTTGTCATAGCCTCGTCCACCTCCGAAGACATGGCGAAGCACATGACCGTCGTAGAGAGAGACGTTGGTGGCACCTGCCTTATAGATTCCGGTCAACTTACGTATCTTGTTAGCGACACCGTTCTCGTCTTCCGTCTCGTCTGCTGTGCCACGTCCGATAGCGGCAATCTCACCACCGCCGAAGAGGCTGTTACGGATATAGCCACCATACATCTTGACATCCGTGACATCCACACTACTGTTGTCGATATAGCCGCCGCCGAAGATACAGCCGCTGTCGAATAACGTACCTGCTACATCAGACGTCTCGTCGTCAATCTTTTCCTCGTAATGCTCGTCGATGTCTGTCTCTGGGTCATCAGTACCGTCCTTGTTATACACATAGCCGATATAGCCGTTTTTCAGCGTTAGGTGTGCCGTACCATAGACCGGTCCACCCTCACCGCCACCATAGGCATTACGCTCAATGGCGGGAATACCGTCGTAGTAGCCCGTTCCGTCGAGCTTACCTATAACGACATTGGTCTCACCGAGGATATCACCACTCCATGCGGTAGTGATATTACCCACATGCTTACCAACGGTACCTTCCCAGCCACCGCCGTAGACGTTACGTGCCACACCGCCCTCGATATAGGCGTTGGCACTGGCGATGAAGTCTTCGCCGAAATCGTCCTTGGTGATATTGTATTCATTCATCACGCAGCCGCTGGTACCTGCAGCATAGAGGTCCTTTTTCACCGTACCGCCCAACAGGTCGATATAGGTCGTGCCATACACGTCACCTGTACCGTCAGTGCTATCACCCAAGCCGCCACCATAAGCATAGCCACCAGAATAACCCGGACCTTTTGGCTTTTGAACATAGTACATGTTGACAATGGCATCCTTGTTGATATGCACATTGGTGTTGTGTTTGCTGCCATCGCGGTTAGCATGAACCAGAACATTCCTCAAACCGTCGTCAGCATAGCCGCCCATGGTAAGGTCTATATCCTGTGGCTCCTGCGGCTCGGGAGTCGTAGCCTTATCTTCTTCAGGCAAATTCACCCAAGCGGTGTGTGCAGTATTGTAATCTGAGGTTGCCTGGGCATTTGCTTCCGAAGCCCATGCATCCACAGACTTCTTGTTCATCACCCTACCCATCTGGCCACCGCCATAGACCTCGTAGACCTCAGCGCCAGGCAGCAGGTTCACCTCGGTGTACTGTGCCCATGTTCCGACACCATAGCCGGCACCATAGATAGTGGCTGTCATGGGTTGTTCATTCAGGTCAGTATCACCATTATAGACTGGCTTTCGGATGTTCACCTGAGCGTACAGCGTGCGGCGGTAGTTGTTGTTGCCACCATAGATGGCACTGGTCACATTGGCCAAGTCGCTGTTGTAGTTCACCTGTGCCTCGTAGGCGTCGCAGGGCTTCACATTGCGATAGCCGTCTTCATCGATACCGTAACCGCCACCGAATATCTTGTTGATAATGATTGTCGCACCGTCAGGGACGTTCACCACCGTACGGCGGGTAAAGCCCTCCTTGTAGCTGGCACCGTAGGCAGCACTGATGTTGCCGCGTACCAAATCGATAATGGCTGAAGCTTTGTCGGGATTACCCTTGACAGTAACCGTATTTTCTCCTTGCGTTTCCTGATGATCCACTAAGTCATTGGGGTTAACGCCCATGCCGATGCCGCCCCATTCTCCAGCACCGAACACCTCCATGTTGCCGAATTTGTTGAACTGTACGGTCTGTGGAATGTCGATGAGCACGTAGCTTCGGTTCTGCAATAAGTCACGGGCACTCTCACCCGACTGTCCCTGTCCGGCTCCATAGACCTTCTTACAAACGTTTTTGTCGTCATAATAGGTGGGACGGAAGTTGACAAAGGCATTGTTCAGGAAGGGCTTGTAGAAACCTTCCCTTTCGCTGCCGTCTGGATTGGTGTATCCTCTGCTAGTGAAACGGTCCTCCGTATAGTCGTAGGTACCATAGCAGCCACCGAAGATGGCATCAACACGACCTTGTAGATATTCCAGATAAGCGGAGGCTTTGACAACGTCTGGGGCAGGATTGCTGGTCTTGTCATAGCCATGAACCATGCTGAGCGTATTGATGTTGACTCTAGAAGAAAAGTCCTTTTCACCCAAAATGCGTCCACCCAGGTCGTTACCGCCATATATCTTGTCTCGAATCCAGGGGAATCCACCTTCATAGGTGTCCTCACTGGCGGCATTGGCGCTCATATTGTTTTCGTAGTCCTTCTTCACATGACGACCAATATAGGTCTCGGTATGTCCTAAGATGTCGGCATTACATGAGCCGGCAAAACTGTTGAAGATACGTCCCTTACCCAGGTTAATGACGGTGTTGCCGATGATAGGACCGAAGAAACCGCCACCATACATGAATTCACACTCAGCCATGGCCTCGCTATGGTCAGCCTGTTTCGACACACCGGCGTTAGCACCCCTCAGGTTGACGTAGCAGCTGTATTTCGGGTCGTAGCTATATGCCTTATTGATGGTAACACCATCAGTAGTACCATCGTCTATCTTATAGGAGAAGGGGTAACTACCGTTGGCCTTGGGTCTGCCGATAACACCCTCCTCACTGCCGCCGAAGAGCTGGAATGTATAACCTGCATTCAAGTTGATGGTGGTGCTACCCCATATTTCCGTGCCGGCACCCTTGCCACCACCGAAAACATTCAGTGCTCCACCGAGTACATCCATACCCTGTTCGTCGAGGATAACTCCCGTACGGCGTTCCTTGATGGTAAAGTTATCGTGACCGTAAAGGATTGCTTCGCCTTCTTCGTCCTCAGCAACTTCGTCAAAGAGGATATCTCTGTCGATGATAGAGTTGTTGAGGTTGATGACTACATTACCATTGACGACACCGCTCTGGTAACAGCCACCATAGATGTTGCCCCCCTTAAAACGACGTTCCTTGTCTGCATCACTACTGGTGATGGTTCCTGTCTGTGAGTCGTAACTTGAACTGGATGTGACCATTGATGTGACAGGTGAAGTGGGGTTGCCGGCACCATCTACAGTATTCCAAATGAGATACTGGTTGGGGTAATTCTCTGGACGAGCATCATCAGCAGTTGGTGCATCGTCTTGATATGTTCCCTCGGTGATTCTCCACCGCTTGGGCTGTATCTTTAGACCGTTGAAGTTTATCACCAGACGGTTTCGGATGTTTCCTTTCTTGTCATTGAAGCCGTTTTCAGCCCGTTCCGATGTGGAACCGATGATACCACCGATGTATTCAGCGTTAACGTTAGACTTGGCGGGGACATAGGCATTGTTACAGCCACCCACCACCTTGTCGAAGACGACGATCTTTCGTTTAAAGTCTATCGTGGTCTGGTCAGGATCGGTCATGCTACCCACATTACCACCACAGTATATAGAACCGAAGTAGGTTGAGTAGTCTTCGTAAGTAGCGGGGTCGCCACGCGTGGCATCATCGAAGACCACGCTGGGTCTGATGTCCATGGCGCAGCCGTCCATGTAGGCAGCAAAGGTAGCCGAGTTGGTCAGATTGATGCTGCTGAAGTCTATGGGGTTGTTACCAGCGTCTTTGATTTCAGCGTTGTTCTCGTCAATGGCATTGCCGGACATGACGCTCAAGACATCGCGTGGATTCTTGTTTTGCACCATGTTATAGCCATTATTGCCCAAGAACACGTTGTCGGCAATGACGTATGAACCGATTTTCAGCTCTACCATCGGGTTCTCTTCACCCTCTTTCTTCTTCAGTGATGCACTGTTACCACCAACATAAATGGCACCGCCGATAATGGTGGGGTTGATACTGGTGACTTCGAGATTTTCACCGTTCTGTTGAGTAATAGCATTGCCTGCCACACGGAGTGACACGGCCTCGGCATTGGGACGGAAGGCATTAAGTGCCTCAACAGAGGAGGTGTACCCTTTTTCTGTCATGAAGTCACCATAGTATAAGTCACCATAGATATCATTGTCCTTCAGCTTGTCATTGTCCGTATAGGGATAAGAACCGTTACCACCACCATAGACATCGCCACTGATGCTGGTATAGATACCCACGGCATTGCCACCCTTCACACTACCCGTGATATCATTGCCGCCATAGACATTGTGGATGTCGCCGCCACGAACCAGTACACGTGCCGACAGCTTGTCGGGGAAGTGATATTGGTATTCGGCCTCTGTCATGTAGCCGAAAGCCTTGTTCAAGGCAGCATTCGTGACCTCCACGGGATTGCCGTTTTCGTCCTTAGGATCGACGTTAGCCATTCGGCAGCCGCCAAAGAGATTGTCTACTACGATGGTAGATGTCTTTGGTATTTCCAGCAATAGACCTACTTCACTGGTCATGTCACCTCTGTTTCCGCCACTATAGAGGTTACGGATCTTTCCTGACTGCAAGTGCCACGTCGGTCGGATGGCCATCACCTCCTGATTGTTACCGCCGAAGAAACGGCCTATTTGGTATTCATCACTGCCAGGATAGGAGAGACTGGTATTGATACCCATCTCCTTGAAGCGTGCGTTCGTCAGCAGCTCACCGTCATCATCAGCCTTGGGGTTAGTGGGGTCGATAATGGTGTTCACCACTGCAGTGGGGTTATCCACGCAGATGACCGTACTTTCCGTCACCGTGGCATTGTTGCCGCCACCGTAGGCATAGACGATGGAACCGCCATGAACATCAACGTATGTCTTGTCTATATTGGGTAGATTAAAGCCTGTCTCATTAGAAGCGATGGGAGCCTTGCCATCTGTAAAGTCTTTTTCAGACTGATAGATGTAATGTTTTCCGTCGGTAACGTTATTATAATAGTAATATTCACCATTGCCGCCGCCAAAGAGCTGGCCGATATAGATAGGCTGGTTGGAATCTTCTTTTACATCTCCTTCAGAGACATAACCGGCCTGACCTTCTTCAAGTTGATGTGCAGTATTATAGGCAGCAGCTTCTTCTGCTGTATAGGTGGAAATGTTTTTTGCTGAGATATGCACAAAAGCGTTCCATGTATTGTTTACGCCATCGGTATTTGATGCCACTGGTGTCGGTAAATTATCTGATGTACCAATCTCTCCTGATATATCGTTACCGCCATAGACGCGGTTAATCAGGATATAGTTGGAAGCATGCTCGCCGTCAATGTTGACAAAGGCTGAACCCTCGATGTTGGCCATACGTGCTCCGCCGAAGACGCAGTTCAGGTCGCCAGCCCTCACGGTGACGGTGGTACTTCCACCCGTATCACCGGCATTACCGCCACCATAGACGCTACCGCCAATTCGTACCTGGGCCTGCATCATCAATGCAGACAGTGAACAAAGCACAATGGTCAATATCTTACGCATTCTCAATTATCAATTAATCGTTATCGTCGGGTTGTCGAGATCATTGTCAGAGAGCACATAGAGGTAGGTGGGCTGCACTGTCAGGGTCATCGTCATACGTTTGCCACGGGCAATGGTGATGTTCGGCAGCTTGTTCGTTGCTGTGCGCTCGCTGATTTTTTTCGTTTTTCTGTCGTAGACATCGTAGGTGGTGATCAGCGACAGGTCATTAGCCAGTGTAGGTACGAAGCAACAGGTAGCCTGAATAGCTGCGTCAGCAGTAAGATCTACACCCGTGTCACTGTCGAAGAACTGTGCCTCTCGACCTGTTCCAGCCAAATCAGAGTAGGTGGCACTCACCACGGGGCTTGTATTCTCCGTATTGGCAGCCAGCGTCACAGTCGCTTTAGCGGTAGCCTTGGTACTCTGCAGAGTCATGCCTCTGAGCTTGATGTCACGTAGTGCGGCATATTCTGGGTCTATCTCCACCTTGAAGCATATCGAAGCATAGACATGATCCATCAGCAGGTTAACGAAGTTCTTTTCGCTCTTGCCTGTAAAGCCGAATTGTCCCAAAGGAATGTTTTTCGTATCATTAATATTATTGACTTGCTGTACACCAACCACAAAGCAGATATCCTGGCTACTGACAGTAGGCAGGTTGCTGAAGGTCATAGTGGCACCGTCAAGTGTTTCGTCCGACAGGGTCACTGTACCCACATTGGCCGGAGCATAGCCGTAGATGGCATAATCATGGTTGGATGTCACCTCTATGCTGGACTTCCAGATGGTTTCGTTAGCCTTGAATACGAAGCGGCCACTCTGCGTTGTTCCGTCACCCTCCACGAGGAACACGCCGACGGGGGAATAGTCCTCAGTAACGGTAAACGGATTTGACGGTTCGTCACCACGGGTAAACGATACCATACTGAGACAGTTGTCCGGCTCCTTGAACTCATCCGAATCATTGGAGCAGGCCGCTATCAGTAAAGCTGAAATGAAAAGCAGGATACGATATGTCAATCTTTCATTTCTCATTCTTCATTTCTCTTTTACCAATTATGTACTATATGGCTGCCTGTTGTCGGCACCCAGTCCAACACATCGACAGTGACGACTTGCATACCCGAGAGTCCCTCGTAGTATGCATAGACAATCCACGAATGGTTACGCTTGAAGTCGCCAGTTTCCGACATGCGGAATGTAGCCGTTTGCGCTATACCATTTCCTACCTTATAAGTAATGGTTCCTTCCAAACGTTTGTTAGACTCACGCAGGTAGTAGGGACCTACCGGGGAAAGTTCTTCACTCGAGATACCAGTAGCTATCAGCTCTTCATACTGCTGTGCCGTCTGGGTCTCTCCATTATAGACATAGGTTGCAGGATTCGCTGTACATTTTACTGGGTCAATATCCGTCGACAATAGTGAGGCAGGCTCACTGTTGTAGTTCGGCTGCTGGGAGTTGGGGAACAGGTATTCTTCTTTTGGAATCATGCCGTCGCTCAGGGTGATATCAGTGATGCTTAGTGCATCTGATGTACCCGCAGTATTGGCAAACACAAACCTTATCTTCGATACGGCACGGGTCAGTGGTACGTAGGCTATCTGGCTCGTTGTGCCCACGCGCAGTACAGGAGCATCACCGGCAATGGGTTGGTCTTCCAGTATTCCCGACATGGGCAGGCCGTCTGTAGGAACTTCAGTGGTGGGTGGTGTAGTCAGACCGAAATGTGCCTCATCAATCTTAGCTTTTTCCTGGACTTTATCCCATGAACTGGCCTCGCTCAGGGCATCTTCTTCAACGCCGCAGTTGGCATTCGTCACATTGGCTACGACATAGACATCAACATTGGGTTTGTTCTTGGCAAAGGCGTCGTCTACGGGAATCTGGTAGACGGCACCACTACTCATGTTCAGCGTGACTGTCTCGGTAGTCTTAAGGTGTCCCACCTTCCTGCCAGATTTGTTTTCGTAAATCCATATCTGCATACTCACCACCTTGCTCTCGTCACCTATGGCATCGATTTCTCCCACGTCAGCACGCGTCAGCGTCTGTTGCAACGGTGAGCTGACATAGACACTCAACATGCTGGGCTGCTGCACCTCCTGACCGCCGTTGTCGTCGGACGAAGAAGTGCTGCAGGCCGTTAGCAGCAGCAAGCTGGTCATGATCATGAGTATCTTTGTCATATCTTAATCGAGTATTACCGTTGTTGTCGTGGATTGAATCCATTTCGTCTTAACCTCAACGCCGACTTCCAGTCGCGGCTGCTTTAGGTCGGGCATACAGGTGTAGGCATTGGCCAATGAATTGACCTTCAGGGTCAGCTGGGTGATGAAGTCCTGCGTGAATACGCGGTTGTAGCTCTCTGTGCCGTATCCTTCGTCGGTACCGTTAGCCATGCCGATGAGGTAGAATTTGGTACCGGGATAGACAACACCATCCCTGCCAGTAAACTCCGTTCCATCTTCTGGATTGGTCAGTTCCAGGATAACCGGCACGCGTTCTTCTTCGTAGGTCTGAAGCACCAGGGTGTTCACGGTCCATTTGCTTGTTTCCGTGTCCTTGTCGCCTACCACCGTGTCGTAGATAAAGCATTTGTTGTCATCGCTCTTCGTGGCAAGTGGCTTAAAGTCGAAGCCAACGGGATACTGTGCACCGATGACTACACCCGTCAAAGGATAATTCGCAGTAGTGTTTGCAGCCACGATGACCTCATCCTTAGCATCTTTCAAACCATTGTCTCCACCGGTTATAGGCTCCAGAATCATTTTCAGACGTGCCACGCCATATTGCAGGGGACTCTCTACTGCCACCGAGCGTGTGTGGTTATTGACCGTCGGACCTGCTGTGTACTTTTCAGCGAGCAGGGCTTCCCAATTGCTGCTGTTCTTGTAGTCTACCTTCGTCACAGGATTCTCTGACGTGCAGACACCGCTGTTGACGTAGTACCAGAGCTCGGCAGGATAGGCGTAGCGTGTAACGTCGTTGATGTTGTCCAGCGTGCTGGCCTTCGTGAGAACGCGGAATCTGTTCTCACTGCCTATCCAGCGAAGTACGGCAGCAGCATCAGGCAGGCCGAGCGTGCCGGGATAGCCGTTGTTGACACAAGACGTTGCGTCTTCCGTGTTTCCAATATTTTCGATGATGGTAGTACATAGTGCCTTGGTGTCGTCGCTGGTACCCTCGGCAACTATTATCGCCTGCAACTCCTGTTTCAGAGCTTTGACATACGCCTTGATATGTGCTGCTGATCCGCATATCAGACCTGAACCGTCCGTGTCGGCATGGATGAAGTTCAGATAGCGGTTCTTCAAGTCCGCATTCTCGCTCCAGCCAGAGGTGTTGGCAATAGTCGTCAGATAGTTTGCCAAGTTCCAGGCAGGGTCGAACTCTTCATCACGGTCTGGGTCCGTCACTCCTGTTCCGGCATTGTCTTCCTTGCAGATAGATTCCAGACTGAACGTGATGTCGGCAGGCTTGGTGACACCGTTGAGCGTGGTGTTTAGTTTGCCGTTCTCCGTATTCGAATCCTTGCCACTTTTGGCTTTTGCCTGTCCATACACCAGCACGCGGTTGGTGCCGCTCTTCAGCATATATTCATCCAGGTAGTAGTATTCCTTGCCACTGACGCGGTCGGCTTCAGTACCCGAAGCCAAGTCTTCCAAAGGCTCGTCAGTAACGGCCACAGGTGTTGTGGGACTGGCAGTGATGAACGACATGACGTCCAGATGGTCGATGCCACGATAATCGTTGGGATTCTCTTGTACCACGTCCAGGCCCTGGCGGGTCTGTTGTGACATTTGACTGACGCTGAATGCCAGCTGGCTTCTTACCACAGCATCCGACGACACTTCGGCTTCCGAGCACGATAGCAACATCGTGCCCAGCAGCATAGCGGAGAAGAAGTGTCGAATGTCAGTCATTCTCTATACCTTATTATATATATTATAGGACGGGGTCGAAATGTCCGCCCTTGCCCCAGTCGATTTGTACGCTGACACCCACCGTGTCGTGATGGTCCTTGACATCCAGTCCGCCATCGCTTCTGGTCCGCGAGCGGATAATCATCAGCTGTCCGGCACGCAGTGGCCTCCTGATATACAGGTTGGTCTTGGTGATGCTGCCATTGGCCATCGTGACATAGGCTATCAGTTCAAACAGGCTCTTGTCACTGGTGGGAGCCACGAAGAACTCTTCAGCCTCGATGACGGTACGTGTCATTCCTGCTGCTGTCGTTTCGTCCTTAAAGCGGACGTCCCTTGATGGGAAGTTGACTGAGCAGAAACAGCGTGTGCCAGTATCTGTCGTTGCCACGTCGGTCGTCCGGATGATGGGCGTCTTTTCGCTGTAGATGAAGGCACTGTCGGCAATGTTGAAACCAGTGGCAAAGCCTGTAGAGTAGACCTTGATGTCGCGGATGCCATAGGCGTCGGCATCATCGACGACCAGTGCTACAGCGCAGTTAGCCATATAGAGGCGGACGTGGAACGTCTGGTCGACGCCTTCCTTGACATCCATCGGCAGACGGGCGGTAAAGAGACCCGTGGTATGCGAGGCGATGGTGTCACCGGCATTGCCGCCAATCACATTGCCAACCGTAGTGGCGAGGCGTGAGGGGTGACAGCGTTCGTCGTTGGTCAGATCGACCACAGGATTGTTCACCACGTTGGCTACGGCCAGATGCATGTATTCGCGCATTGGCAGGTTGAGCACGTAGCTCTGCTGGTTGGCATCCATGATGTGCTGGTCGTGCTGCAGACGGATGGAGTCGCCCTGGGTGTCGTAGAACGACAGGTCCACGTCGTGGGCGTAGTCAGTAAAGATACCTTTCAGATGCTCCTTCAGGTCAGCTGCCAACTGTACGTCGGTTTCCAGACCCAACTGGGTGTGCAGCTCAGTGGTCATGTTGGTCACCAAGCGCAACTCGTAGTCCAGCTTAAAGTCCTTACCGCAGTTAGACAAATCATCGTCAATCTTGCTGCACGATTGCAGCAAGATTGCGATGAAAAGGATGAAAACTGAAAGGTACTTCATTTTCAAAGATTAGTTTCCTCCGAGGATGACGTTGTCAAAGTTGATACCTGTCGACCACTTGATATCCACCGACAGACCCAGTGTCACTGAGCTGTAGCGCAGGTCAGGTACGGTGAGATAGGCGTACTTCAGAGAGTTGGCACCAATGACGAAATCAGCAGTGGTCATGAAGTCCTGAATGAATACGCGCTTGGTCTGAATGGTAGCACCGTTACTGTCGTAGGGAGGTAGTGCGTGATGTGTGGGCCAGTCGATGTTGGCTTCATTCAACTGTGCGGGATCAAGCTCACCAATGAGGTAGAACGTACTACCGTTGCGAATCAGGTTGTGCAAACCGTAGAAGTCCTTGCCAGTGTTGTTCCTCAGTTCAAGGGCTACATAGACCTTATCCTGAGTGCTGCCTGATGTGTAGTTGTCGAATACCAGCGTGTAGTTGGGTTGCGACTTTGCATCGCTTATCACAGATGAGTATGCCGGGATTCCCTGGGCTGCGCTAGGAATGGCATCGTCGTTGATCCAGCCGTAACTATTATCGCTCTCCTTCGGCAGGAAGTTCCAGCCGACCTTTTTCGATTGTCCGCCGACGATAACGCCTACCAGCTGGAAACTTGTACCGTCAACGGTAATCTCCTGATCGGGTTCTTCATCGTCACCAATGCTAGGATGATTACGTTTTTGAATAGCGTGGTTGTTGTCCTTCAGCGTGGCTACACCGTAACGAATGGTGGTCTGCAGGGCAGCAGTACCGTAGTTGATATCGTTCTGCATGGCGACACTCTGGGTGGTGGATTGTACGTGGCTATTCTTCGTCCAAGTGTTGTTCCAGTTGTTATCCTCATCCCAGTTGGCAACGCCATCGGGATATTCTGTGGGCTTGTACTCCTTGTCAGAGACGCGTATGGCACTGTTGCCAAAGTAGAGCAGCTCAGCAGGATAGAAGTAGCTCTCGACAGTGATGGTACCAGAACCTGGCATACCAGAGGTGTTGTAATTCCAAGGATAGCTGAATACCTGTGTGTTCTTGTCGAATGCTAGGTGTGTAGAACCGCTGGGCAGGTGGAACATCTGCGGGAAGTTGGCAAAATTGGCAATATCGCTGATGTTATTGAAGCCACTGGGCTTGGTGGTGCCTGTTGGCCAGTTGGTTTCAGCAGTGAAGTGGTCAATCACGTTGCCTGTCGTCACGAATTCCACTCCTGTCACATTGTGTCCGTCATCGGGTACGGTACCATTGAAATACAGCTTGATTCTCTCGTGGGCACGCTCTGCAAAATATTTTGCAACGGCCTCCGGCTTGTTGAGCGGGGTGGCGCAGCGTACCTCGTTGATGACTGACCACAGGTCGGTCATCATCGCGAGGATGGCCTGACCTGAACCGGCACGCAACTCGCCCTGGTCCTGATAGATGGTGGTCATCTCGCGGTAGACGTCAGCCAGTTTTTGCTCCAGGGCATACGGCACGTGTGTGGGCTCTACAGGACTGTTTGTGCTATTGTAGTCGGCCCAGATCAGTTCGGGGTATTCGCTGGCCAGCACGGTAATGGTGGTCTTTGTACCATCGAGGCCGGTAATCTCATAACTGATGTCCTGATGGTGGGTACCCTTCAGGTTAGTGTACATGATGGTGGTCAGGATACCGCTTAGCAGTTCCTCAATCTTCTTGAACTTGTTGACGTTGTCGCCCTTGATACGGGGGCTCAGTTCGAAGTTGGCCGCGCTCAGGTCGGTTTCTGTGCCGGGGTTGTACTCTTCCAGATGACCGTATGTGTTCTCTACGGTGAGTCCGGTCTCTGCATTACCTAAGATAGCCTTGCCATAGAACAGCAGCGTATTGGTGTTCAGGGGCAGCGAGGTCTCAATGATACGGTGTGAGTGGTCGGCATCGACGGTGTTGGCAGCCAGAATCATGCTCAGGTCATAGCGCTTTTCCATTTTGCCGTCGGCAGGCAGGGCTGCCAAGTTCTTACCGTCAGTTCCCTGATGGTATGAGTAGAGCACGGCATTGTCGATGCCGCGGAAACGCTCAGTCACTGTTGCCTGTGTGGCGGCAGCCGACTGACGTGTGAAGGCCGTGTTACCTGTCGACACGTTGAATACAAAATTGGTAGTAACCTCGTTGGTTTCGGGGTTGTAGCGAGGATTGTCGACAACTGTCTCGTCGCTGGACGAGCAGGCTGCGAATCCCGCTGCCATCAATGCTATCGCACTGAGAGTGGCCAATGCTTGGATTTTTTTCATAATTCTTTATGTTTAAATGTTAGTGATGACTATAATGATATATGGAGATGAAATTAATCAATGGTGATAGTTTGGGTGATACCAGAATTCCATGTCAAGTCAACAGACATACCGATTTCTAGATGTGGAGAGCGCAGGTCAGGCAGCAGGTTATAGGCTTGCTTGAAACTGCCCACCTCGAAGTTGGCGGTGGTGATGTAGTCCTGCAGGAAACCCTTTTTAATAACATTGCCTTCGCCGTCTTCTTTATCAGTATTGAGGTTTGGCTTCAGAGTACCAATCATATAGAACTTGGTATGAGGATAGATGAGCTCGTTGTTACGTCCGACAATGGTCTGCTCAGTGGTGTTTTCAAATTCCACAGCAATGGTGATATTGGCGTTAGCATCATCATCTGAAGTTGCCTCCGGTGTTTCTAATACCAAGGTGTGGGTTTTGACGGAAGGTGATGCACCGGGATAGAGAACTGGTTTCAATGTGTTTTCACCTTCTCCCTGCACGTTGTAGACCTGACTGTCATAGACAGTATATGTTGAGGCACCGGTTTTGGCTTCAAACTTGTAGTCCACAGCACGCTGGTTGGCTACCAGGATACCCGTAATGGGGAAGTCGGTGGAACCGACGGTGATTTCTTTGTCATTATTGTCCAACAACGTAAAGGTTGTACCATTTTTTGTCTTTACCGTCACGTCCAGTCGGCCTACAGCATACTCTACGGGCTTGACGATGGCGATGGAGCGGGTGGTGGACTGTACCACGGTACCCCTACCTTCAATAGTTGATAAATCGTATTTTCCAACTATCGTAGCCCATGGGTCGTCGTTATTGTAATAGGTTTCCATCGATGCTGCTGCCGTCTTGATGCCGCTCTGTCCGAAGTAATAGAGTGAAGCAGGGTAGACATAGGTGCCTAAGGCGGAAACATTCATACCCATATTGTCCTGACCAAGAGGTTCGAACTTATTGGAGTTCCAAAATACATAGGCAGCACCGTCGGGCAAACCGACGTTCTGAGGATAAGAGTAGGCTGTGCTGAATGTCAATGTACCGGTGGGGTTGTTGTCGCCGTCTTTATCCGCGGTAGCAAATGTGACTAATCTCGGATCTTCTGTAGTACCAACATTTAGTTCGCCTGTTATGGCATCAATAATGGCAATGGCTAATGTGGTGCTCTTGGTATAAAGCACAGAATACATCTGCTGGACAGCAGCCTTTACACTACGCCATGAACCTGTTTTGAGCGTGGTGAAGTTGGGGAACAACGTCAATGTGGTCTCTTTAGCATCGCCTTCGCCGACCGATACGTTGGCAATGGCTGTCAGGTATTTGGCAATGTCGTTAGCCTGCTGACCAGCTGAGGCTGCTGAATAGATGGGAACTGGGTCGAAGGAGAACTCTGCCAAAGTCTTGGAGTCCCCTGTCCAGGTTTCCGTCAGTGCGCCGTTTACAGCATTGATGGGTTCAGTCTCCTTGTCGATGGCATGACCGTAGAACAAAAAGCTACGGGTGCCGATGGGGACTTGGATGTCCTTGTAGAGATGCGACTTGCTGGTATTGAAAAGTGCACCGGAAGCAGCAATAGCATTGGCTGCCGTAGCACTAGAACCGGTCGTTCCAACAGTACCAGATGGCAAGTCGATAGAGGAGGAAATGCCCGTAGATGCATCAACTGCCGTTACATCGAACGGGAAGAGTTTAATACCTGTAATGCCGCGGAATACAGGCGTTTCCTGACCCTGCACAATGTCCAGGCCCTGACGGGTACTTTTACCCAACTGTTTGGGGAACGAAATGGTGAACTCTGTCTTCACCACACCTTGCTCGTGTGTTCCCTCACCTTCTTCTACTACTGCATCGTCGATGCTGGAGCAGGCTGACAGTGCCAGACCTGCGGCAAAGGAAGCAGCGAGAAGGAATAACTGATTCTTTTTCATCTTTTCCATTTTTTTTATTGTTCTTGATTAATAATTATGTCGTATGTATCGTATGTTGTCGTGGCAGCGTCCTTTTCCTTGGGAGGTTGTTTCGGACGGCCCGGAATGTTGAAGACGATGTTCAGGCCTAACTGCGGCAGAAGGAACACCTTCTTGCCATCGCCGGTCTTGGTGCCGCAAAGGCCACACTCGAACTCGTCGTATTTGGCATAACCTACAGCAACGCCGGCCAGAGCTTCCAGGTTCCAGTGACGACCCAAAACCCACGAGTAGCCATAGAAGACACCCAGCGCTCCCATGTCACCCTGACGACGCTCGCCCTTCACACCCTTGTAGATGATGAGGTCGATGTCGGCGACATTGTAGTGGCTGTAGATGAGGTTCGCACCGAAGAAGTGACCCACATTGACGGAGTCCTTCCAGTAGCGCACATCGGGCGACAACAACAGGTGGCGCCACTTGCGTGAGGTGTCATCGCTGGTGGGCCACGGACGGTAGCCAGCGGTGAAGCCTGCCGACCAGTGCTGATCTATACGGGCGCCGATACGCAGGTTAGGCGTCAGCGTGGCGTCATATATCAGGTTGTTGCTGATAGTCCAATCCTGAGCATCAGCCTTGAGGGCCGTTGCCAATGCTAACACGAGGGTTAACAGGATGATCTGAACTTTTCTTTGACTATTTGCCATTGTTTTCTTTGTTTAATATCTTTCAAATATCTTAATCTTTAGAATGTCTTTTTTTTTAGAGAAAAGTACCCGTAATTAAATATTTAGACTGCAAATATAAAAAATATTTTTCAACAAACAATGGTTTTCCCCCCCAAAAAAATGCTAAAAAACCGTAATTTCTTGATTTAAATCAAGTCAAAAGGGTAAATTGTTGCCTTTTGTCGGATAAAAAAGGGTTAATCTTAATCGAAATTTAGTTTATATGACTTTGCATAATTATCGTAATTATATCCGTTATGATAATTACTTACGATGTCAAATGATGGCTATTACGGCAGTTTATTTCCTGTCTTATTCTGCAAAATGAATTGATTGACTTACCAAATTCACTGAATTTGGTCTGCAATTTCAGTGAATTTGCTGATGTGTCTTATCTGTCTTTCCAGATACGATAGGGGTTCTGACGCAGTTGGGAATTATAATAACGACGGTCGCCAGTGACTTCTTTTCCGATGAAATGGGGGAAAAGAGGTGTTTCGGAAGCATTGTTCAGCTCTACTTCAGCCATGATAAGACCATCGTTGTCACCATGAAATTCGTCGACCTCAAAGGTGTGTTCTCCGCTCTTGACGAGCCAGCGTGTCTTGTCAATGATGCCTTCGTCGCAAAGTGTCATCAGTTTCTCGGCATCGTCCATTGGAATGGACTGCTCGAACTCGTAGCGTGTGAGACCACCGTCCAGCGATGGTCCTTTGATGGTAATAAATGCCTCGTTGTCACGAATGCGGATACGTACTGTTCGTCCACGTTCGCTACAGATGTAGCCTTGTCGGATGTGATAAGACTTAAAAGCCTCGTGCTTGAACGAGTCGTCAAGCACGAGGAATTTGCGTTCAATCTCCAAAGCCATAATGGTTTGTCTTTGAATGTTCTACGCAACGATGGAGAAGGTCCATACCAGATAGATGATAGCCAGGATAATCAGCACGCCGAAAATCCACTTCATCACGTTCTTACCCTTCTGTTCCTGTTTCTTCTGCCAGGCTTCCTTTTTTGCATTCGTTTTCTTGCTCATAGTTTTTTTGTTTTAATTAGGAATTAGAAATTAGGAATTAGAAATTATGATTACTTACGCGTTTCAACCTTCCGTCTTTTCTTTTTCCATTAAGTTATTAATAATTAATCATTCTACTTATCAGCTTATGGGAATCAGGTAATCATAATTTCTAATTCCTAATTTGGAGTTTCACTCCTCATCCGAGGAGGGGAATTCCATGAGGTATGCCTTGATGAAATCGTCGATTTTTCCATTCATCACACCATCGACGTCACTGGTCTGGTAGTTCGTGCGATGGTCTTTGACACGACGGTCGTCGAAGACATAGGAGCGAATCTGTGAACCCCATTCAATCTTCTTCTTGCCAGCCTCAATCTTTGCCTGGGCCTCTAAGCGCTTCTGCATGGCACGGTCGTAGAGCTGTGAGCGCAGCAGAGCCATGGCACGCTCCTTGTTCTTGGGCTGGTCGCGTGTCTCGGTATTCTCGATGAGGATTTCCTCCTCTTCACCTGTGTCTGGGTCTGTATACCAGTAACGCAGACGGACACCCGATTCCACCTTGTTGACGTTCTGACCACCGGCACCACTCGATCGGAACGTGTCCCATGAGAGCTTGGCGGGGTCGACATAGACTTCGATGGTGTCATCGACGAGTGGCGTGACGAAGACGCTGGCGAATGAGGTCATGCGCTTACCCTGGGCATTGAACGGGCTGACGCGTACCAGACGGTGGACGCCGTTCTCACTCTTCAGGTAGCCATAGGCGTATTCGCCGCCCTCAATCTCCATCGTGACACTCTTGATACCGGCTTCATCACCGTCCTGCAGGTTCGAGATAGTCACCTTATGACCATGGGCTTCGGCCCAGCGCTGATACATACGCATGAGCATGCTGGCCCAGTCCTGACTCTCGGTACCACCGGCACCGGAGTTGATTTTCAGCACACAGTCCATCGGGTCCTCCTTCTGGCGCAGCATATTCTTCAGCTCTAAGGCCTCAATGGCCTCAATGGCCTTGCGGTAGTCATCGTCCACCTCGTCCTCAGTGACCATTTCTTCCTTGTAGAAGTCGAAGGCCAGCTGCAGCTCATCGGCAGCAGTACGCACCTCTTGATAGCCATCAATCCACTTCTTGATGCCCTTCACCTTCTTCATCTGCGCTTCAGCGCGCTCACGGTCCTCCCAGAAGTCTGGAGCCTGCGTCCGAAGATCCTCCTCCTCGAACTCCATCTTCTTCTCGTCTATCTTCAAATAGCGATAGAGAGCTTCCGTTCTATCTAATACGTCTTTTAACTGATCGGCGGTAATCATAAAAAATTAAAAATTAAAAATTAAAAATTAAAAATTATGATTAGAAATGACGGGTGAAGGTTCGTCGCTGTTCTTAGCCAATCCGTCTTTGTTCTGAAGCTTTCCTTTCATAGTCTTAATAATACTTGTCAATATATATATTATTTCTAAATTGTCTTTTAAAATCGATTCATATTCTCTGCCAGCAAGAAGGCCTTTAATATACAAACGTTCCAACCAATATTTTGTTTCATTAGCCTCTTTTAAGGCAATACTAAACTTATTGATAAAATCCGGACCACTTTGTGCATAAACACCTTCGGCTATGTTAGCGCCAATACTTGTACCACTTCGGTTTATTTGCCGCACCATATCGTGATGACCTTTCTGACGGTTCTGAATATAAGAACACATCTTACCTATTCTATCTGCAAAAGCGTTGCTTTTCTCTACGATGATATTTGGCTTATGTGGCATCATGACGGGAACAAACAAATCACAATTTTTAATTTTTAATTTTTAATTTTATTCCGTATACATTGCTTCTATCGCGTCGCGATAATTCTCATTCAATACGCGGCGACGGATCTTGAGCGTGTTTGTCAGTTCTCCCTTTTCCATGCTGAGGTGGTGTGGCAGTAGCGTGAAGCGCTTGACTTGTTCGTAGTGTGCCAGCTGCTGCTGCAGGGTGTCGATGCGCTCCTTCATCATGTCGATGATGCGTGGGTCGGCACAGAGCTGCTCACGGCTATCAAAGGCGATGTCGTGGTCGCGGGCGTATTCCTCAAGCAAGGAGTAGACGGGTACGATGAGTGCCGAGACGAACTTGCGCTCGTCGGCAATGACGGCAATCTGGTCGATGAACTTGTCGACCAACAGCTTCGACTCAATCATCTGCGGTGCGATATACTTGCCGTTCGAGGTCTTGAAAAGGTCCTTGATGCGCTCCTTCAGGAACAGCTCGCCATCCTTCAGATAGCCGGCATCACCTGTACGGAAGTAGCCGTCGGCAGTGAAGGCGGCCTTCGTCAGGTCCTCGCGCTGGTAGTAGCCAATGGTAATCGTCGGACCCTTCAGCAGCACCTCGTCGTTCTCGCCGATCTTGATGTCGATGCCTTCGATGGGAATACCTACGCTACCTACTGTCCAGGGCTTGCCTAAATGGTTGCACGACACAGTGGCCAACGATTCGGTCAAGCCGTAGCCGACAATCATATTGATGCCGATGGAATGGACGAATTCTTCCACATAAGCCGAGACTGCAGCACCTGCCGTGGGGAAGAAATGGGCGTTTTCAAGACCCAGCTCCTTGCGTACCAGCGAGAAGACGGTACGGTTCAGCATCTCGTATTCCAGATGCAGGGCCACCGGGGGCTTCTTACCCCGACTGAGGTATTCGATGTTGTGGCGACGACCTACGGCCAGCGCGTGATTGAAGAGCTTGCGCTGCATGGCGCCGGAATGTTCTATCTTGTCCATCACACCCATATAGACCTTCTCCCAGAAACGTGGAACGGCTGACATACAGGTGGGGTGGGTCTCACGCATCGACTGCTGGACCTGCTGCGGATAGGTGTTGACAATCATCGTGGCACCGGCATACATGCAGAGAATAGCCCAGCCGCGTTCGAAGATATGCGTGTAGGGCAGGAAATTCATGATGCGGTCGTTCTCGTTGACAGGCACACACTTGCTGTTAGCCACCATGGCAGCATTGAACTGACCGTGGGTCAGGATGACACCCTTCGAGTCGCCTGTCGTACCACTGGTATACAGGATGTTGGCGATGTCGTCGAATGAGGCATCTTCTTGCAGCTTGTCGATTTCCGTCTGGCGTGGCAGATTCTCACCCAGCTTCAGGAAGTCGCTGAAATAGATGGCGTTAGGATCGTGGCTGGAGATGTGGACCGTCGAGTCGAACACGATGATGCGTTCCAGTGTGGGACACAGTGAGACGATGCGACGAGCCTTGTCGTACTGCTCCTGCTCACCCACGAACAGGAAGCGGATCTTGGCGTCGTTCACCATAAACTGAATCTGCTGCTCGGAACTGGTAGCATAGAAGGGAATGGTGACGGCACGAATGCCCCAGGCGCCGAAGTCACACACAATGTACTGTACGGAGTTCTGCGAGAAGATACCGATGTTCTCCTGCACCTTCACGCCGAGGTTCAACAGTGCGTTGGACACCTGTTTGACGGATTGTGATACTTGGTTCCACGACAACGACTTCCACTCCTTGCCGCCGAAGTCCTGATAGACAAGCATGTCACGATTGCCATACTTCTTGGCCTGCTCGTGCACCATGACCGACATGTGATAATTTGTCTGCATAAAATCGCTTTCTATATAAATTAGGTGCAAAATTACAAATAATTTATGAAAAACGAAAGATAAATCATGAATTATTTCGTATATTTGCACCAATTATGGATATTAGTCAATACACCAACGATGCCGTTGAGCTGTTGAAAAAGCTCATCAGCACCCCTTCTGTCAGTCGTGATGAGACGGCAGCAGCATCAGTTTTAGCCGATTTCATCGAAGAATGCGGCATGCCCTATCAGCGCATCGGCAACAACATCCTCATCCAGGAAGACATGGACGACAGCAAACCTACGTTGTTGCTCAATGCACACATCGACACCGTGAAACCTGTCAGCACCTGGACGCGTGACCCCTTTACGCCTACCATTGAGGGTGATCGTCTCTATGGTCTCGGCAGTAACGACTGTGGTGGCGGCCTTGTGAGCCTCCTGCAGGTCTACCGGGTGCTTCGAGGTTTCCCCTCGCAGCATAGCGGCCAGTCTGCCCCCCTCCCGCAACGCAGCGCTTATAATCTGGTCTTTCTCGCCTCTTGCGAAGAGGAGGTGAGTGGTGCCAACGGCTTTAGCCTGGCTCTACCGCAGCTGCCGAAGATTGACGTAGCAGTGGTGGGAGAACCGACAGGCATGCAACCGGCTATTGCTGAGAAAGGACTGATGGTCATCGATGGCGTTGCCCATGGCAAGAGTGGCCATGCTGCCCGCAATGAGGGTGTCAATGCCATCTACGAGGCCTTGGACGATTTGGTTTGGCTGCGTGACTATCGTTTCAAAAAGAGCAGCCCACTCCTTGGACCGACAAAGATGACGGTTACTGTGCTGAACAGTGGTACGCAGCATAATGTCATCCCCGACGAATGCCGTTTCGTCATTGACGTACGCACCAACGAATACTACCAGAATGAATATCTGTTCAGCTTCTTGCAGAAACACATGAAGAAGTGTGAACTTACCGCTCGCTCGTTCCGTTTGTCGTCATCACATATCCCCGTAGGTCATCCGCTGGTGCAGCGCTGCATCAAGATGGGTATGGTGCCTTTCGGCTCACCGACGCTCAGCGACCAGGCCCTGATGCCTTTCCCGTCGTTGAAGCTTGGACCTGGCGACAGTGCCCGCAGTCATAGTGCTGACGAATATATCTGTGTGAGCGAAATAACCCATTCCATCGAGACTTACCTCGAACTATTCCGTTGACGAACTCTCTGCTGAAGTCCTGTTTTTCATGTTGCGCGGGTGATGCTCCAGTATCTGCTGTCGCAACGTGGAGACATCGATGTGCGTGTAGATTTCCGTCGTACCTATCGACTCATGTCCCAGCATAGCCTGGATGGCACGAAGGTCGGCACCACCCTCCAACAGCGACGTGGCGAAGGAGTGGCGCAGGGTGTGTGGGGAGATGGTCTTCTGGATGCCTGCCAAGACGGCCTGCTGCTTGATCATGATGAGGATCATGGTACGTGTCAGATGACCGCCACGACGGTTCAGGAAGACATAGTCATCCTCACCGGCCTTGATGGTCATGAGGTTACGGTCGTAGAACCACTTCTGCAACTCATGGATGGCCTTGCCGGAAATAGGTACCAGCCGTTCTTTAGAACCCTTGCCGAGTATGCGGACGTACTTTTCATTGAGATACAGGTTGCTGAGCTGCAGGTTGACAAGTTCGCTGACACGCAGGCCACAGGAAAACAGCACCTCGATGATGGCGCGGTTGCGCTGACCTTCCCATTTCGACAGGTCGATGGAATCCTCCAGCCTGTCGACTTCATCGGCTGTCAGCACTTCAGGCAGGTGTTCGCCCAAAACAGGCGATTCCAACAGCTCTGTGGGGTCGTCGTCACGATAGCCGTCAAGGAGTAGAAAACGGTAAAACGACCGAATGCCACTCAAGATGCGGCATTGCGAGCGCGGATGGATGCCGATATCGTGCAGACCGGCGGCAAAATGCTGTAGGTCAGACAACTGTACGTCAAGGACGTGGATGTCCTCGTCTTTCAGGAACAGGAGCAGTTTTTCCAGATCGCGAAGGTAGGCATCGAGCGTATTCGATGAATATCCCCGCTGCAATTTCAGGTATCTTTGGTAATCACGAACCACTTTTTTCTGTAAATCCTTGCCCGTTTCCATTTTTTTTCATACCTTTGTCGGGTGCAAAGTTACGAAAAAGCGCGTAAAAAGACAAATTTATATGAAAATTATCATTATCAACGGTCCTAATCTGAACCTGCTGGGTACCCGTGAACCAGGTATCTATGGCTCACAGTCGTTCGACCAGTATCTGTCGCAGCTGCGTGAGCGTTATGCCGATGTAGAACTTGACTACTATCAGAGCAATGTCGAGGGAGAACTCATCAACAAGATGCAGGAAGTGGGCTTCAGCTATGATGGCATTGTGCTGAATGCCGGTGCCTATACCCATACCTCAGTGGCCCTGCACGACTGCATCCGCTCGTTGAAGACCCCTGTCGTTGAGGTACATATCTCTAATGTACACCAGCGCGAGGAGTTCCGTCACCATTCCTTTATTTCTGCGGCCTGCAAGGGTGTTATCTGTGGCTTCGGACTGGATTCCTACCGTCTGGCCATTGAAGCACTAAAGAGTGAAGAGTGAAGAGTGAAGAGTGAAGAGTGAAGAGTGAAGAGTGAAAAGTGAAGAGTGAAGAATGATTCTTTAGAGCAGTATATTTTGTCCCATATTGACCCAGAGCCAGACTATCTCTACCGGCTTTGGCGGGCTACCAATATCCACATGCTTCACGGACGCATGGCGTCTGGCCACTTACAGGGCAGGCTCCTGAAGATGCTGGTGACGATGATACGTCCGCGGCGCATCCTGGAAGTGGGGACGTTCAGTGGCTATTCGGCCATCTGTATGGCGGAAGGTCTGGAGGAGGACGGACTGTTGTATACCTTCGAAATCAATGATGAACAGGAGGAATTCACCCGTCCCTGGATAGAACAGTCGCCAGTGAAGGACAAGATACGCTTCATCATCGGCGATGCTGTCACTGAGGCACCAAAACTGGGTGAGACCTTCGATATGGTTTTTATGGACGGGGACAAACGGACCTACCGTGAGACTTACGAGATGGCGCTGTCACTATTGCGCCCGGGAGGATTCATCTTGGCAGACAATACGCTGTGGGACGGACATGTCGTCGACAAGGCCTACGACAGGGATCCTCAGACACGTGGTATAGAGCTGTTCAACGACTACATCCTTCACGACGAACGTGTGGAGCGCGTCATCCTGCCAATACGTGACGGATTGACGTTAATTCGCAAAAAATAACCCTTTTGAGGACGCGAAAACGTCATTTTGCGTCTTTTTTGCACTTTTTTCTTGCAAAATGTTGCAAGTTTCAAATATTTTATATACTTTTGCTTACAAAATATAAACAATAAGCAAAGAGTAAATGGAAAAAATTGACAATCTTGACAAAAAGATCCTGAGCATCCTGTCGAAGAATGCTCGTATTGCCTTTAAGGACGTGGCAGCAGAATGTAACGTGTCGCGAGCTGCCATTCATCAGCGTGTACAGCATCTGATAGAGGGTGATGTGATTATGGGCAGCGGCTTTGACGTGAATCCGAAAAGCCTGGGCTATTCTACCTGTACCTATGTCGGCATCAACCTGGAGCGCGGCTCCATGTACAAGGATGTCGTAGAACGCCTGACCCTGATTCCTGAAGTGGTGGAGTGCCACTTTACCACGGGTCCGTATACCATGTTGGTGAAGCTCTATGCCAGGGACAACGAACAACTCATGCACCTGTTGAATGGCTGTCTGCAGAGCATTCCTGGTGTGGTGGCTACGGAAACGCTGATATCCCTGGAGCAAAGCATCAAACGTGAGATTCCTGTAAGTTTTGAGGATTAGGCAAATGGCAAACCGTTTCGACAGGCAGGTACTGCTCGACAAAGCATATACTGCTTTTCCGGAAGCAGAACACCGACCCGTGATAGGTATTACGGGCAACTATGATGAACAGACTTGTAAACTGGCTGAAGGCTATTACAAGTCGGTATGGCAGGCTGGGGGCGTGCCAGTCATCATACCGCCATTGACTGATACAGACGCCATTATCAATACGCTGGAACATATTGACGGACTGTTGCTCAGTGGTGGCGCCGACTATAACCCGCTTCATGCCGGTGAAGAACCTCTGCCTGGCCTGAAGGGTATCAATGCCGAGCGTGACATGCCCGAACTGCTCATCACCCAGCTGGCGTATAACCGACAGATGCCGATATTGGGAATCTGTCGGGGTATCCAGACTCTGGCCATGGCATTGGGAGGCAAGGTGGCACAGGATATTGCAAGTGAAGGGTTCAGCGTGAAGAGCGCAGCGGGACTTGTGAAGCACTCGCAGGATGCTGACCGTTCAGAACCGACACACTCTGTGGTCGTCGAACCGGATTCCACCTTATATACTATTTATAGTGAAAGAATATTTGTCAATTCGTTCCATCATCAGGCTGTGAGTGACCCGGGAGCGCGTTTCCGTGTGACAGCCCGTGCTGCAGATGGCGTCATCGAGGCGATAGAAAGCACTGAGTTCAAGAGCATCCTTGGTGTTCAGTGGCATCCGGAATGTCTTGGCGACAACGAGGGCATGCCCTTGTTCCAATGGCTGGTTCGTCAGGCTACACAATATCGCGACGCCTGCCATCTCCACAGACGTGTGCTGACCCTCGATACCCATTGCGATACGCCGATGTTCTTCCCTCAGGGCATCCACTTCGACCATCGTGACCCGAAAATCCTTGTCGACCTCCATAAGATGTCGGAAGGTCATCAGGACGCAACCATTATGGTGGCTTATCTGCCACAGCCCACGGAGAATCCTACGGTCTTTGCAGACAATATTTTCGATAAAATCGAGGAAATTGTCGAACAGAACAAAGCGTATATGGCTATTGCCCGTACCCCCGATGACCTTTGGATGAACAAGCATCGGGGACTGAAGAGCATCATGCTCGGCATTGAGAACGGCATCGCACTGGACGGGAAACTGGAGAACCTGCAGCATTTTGCCCAGCGTGGCATCGTCTATATGACGCTTTGCCATAATGGCGACAACGACATCTGCGACTCGGCTCGTGGCAGTAGCACACATCATGGCGTGAGTGCCTTCGGACGACAGGTTATCAAGGAAATGAACCGCCTGGGCATCATGGTTGACCTCAGCCATGCTGCGGAAAGCAGCTTCTACGACGCCCTCGACCTCTCAGAGCTGCCCATCGTGTGCAGCCATAGCAGTTGCAGGGCCTTGTGTGACCATCCACGCAATCTGACGGATGACCAGATGCGGGCATTGGCGGCCAAGGGTGGCGTCATGCAGGTGACCATGTATAACGGCTTCCTGGTGAAGGATGGTGAGGCCACCATCGAGGACGCCATGCGTCATCTCGAACATGCCATTGATGTCATGGGTATCGACCATGTGGGCATTGGTACCGATTTCGATGGTGATGGCGGCATACGTGGTATGGCCAGCTCGTCAGACATGATCAACTTCACCCGACAGCTATTGACTCGCAAGTATAGTGAAGCCGACATTCAGAAGATCTGGGGTGGCAACTTCCTGCGTGTCATGCGCCAAGTACAGGGAAAGGCAAAGTAGAAAGATAAAAAGGGTTGAAAAGACAAACGTTAAAAGGATAATAAATAAAAGCGATGAAGACATGTTTTTGTAAGGTACAAAGGATGGTGAGGGGTTTATTACCCGTCTGCCTTTTCTCCCTTTTACCTTTCTTCTGCAGCTGTAGTACCACAAAGAAGAGCCAGCAGAACAGCCAGCCTGTGGTCAGTATTGAGTTCAATGCCGATTCGGCCTATGCCTTCTGTGCAGCTCAGTGCAGTTTCGGACCTCGTACCATGAATAGCGACGCCCACGAACAGTGTAGCGACTGGATTCAGAAGAAATTCCGTGAATACGGCTATCAGGTGCAGACGCAGAAAGCCGACCTGAAAGGCTATGACGGCACCCTCCTGAAAGCCACCAACATCATCGCTTCCGCCTCTGTTCCCAACGCATCAGCGTCGGGTTCCTCCCACCTGCCTCGCATCTTCATCTGCGCCCACTGGGACAGTCGTCCCTGGGCTGACAACGACCCTGACGAGTCCAACTGGCGCAAGCCAGTCATGGCCGCCAACGATGGCGCCTCAGGTGTCGCCGTGATGCTTGAGCTGGCTCGTCTGCTGCAACAGCACGACTCAGCACAATATGTCGTCGATTTCATCTGCTTCGATGCTGAAGACTGGGGCGTACCCCAATGGGAAGACACAGCCGATGCTGACTCTTGGGCTTTGGGCGCTCAGTATTGGGCCAAGAACTATCAGGGTCCCCTCGATCAGAGTGCCGTATCGCCATCCTCGTCAGACGCCCAGCGTTATCAGTTTGCCATCCTGCTCGATATGGTGGGTGGCCAGGGGGCTAAATTCTATCGCGAGAGCTATTCCCTGCACTATGCCAGCGCCATCGTCGACAAGGTCTGGCGGGCTGCCGCTGCTGCAGGCTATGGCAGCATCTTTGTAAACAAGGAGGGTGGGGGTGTCACCGACGACCATGTTCCCGTCAACGAACAGGCGCACATTCCCTGTATCGACATCATCAACCACTATCCCGACTGTGTTCAAAGCAGCTTCGGACCTACGTGGCATACCGTCAGTGATGACATGCAGCACCTTGACAAAAACACGCTCCAGGCCGTAGGCCAGACCCTGGTGCAACTCCTCTTCTCTGAATAGCCCTCTTCCCCCTTTCTCTCTGGTCCAGTACGCTGAGGCTCTTCCCTCTTCACTCTTCACTCTTCACTCTCACAACTGCCCCGCCTCTACCATCAGCACGATGCGCTCGGTCAATCGGTCAATGCCCTCGGGGTCGTATTCTTTCTTCAGCGACGCTCCGAAGGCCCAGGCAAAGGCCTGATAGAAGCCAGCTCGCATAGGACCCATGAAGGCTTGTATCAGCTCATAGCTTGACGACTTGCTCTCACGGTGTATCAGCTTAATGAGCAGCTTACCCTGCGAGTAGGTCAGCTTCTTCATGCGGGGCTTGTATTCCTTGATGATACCCTTCTCGACGCGCTTGATATGTTCCTCCTTGGCTTTCTTGTCGGGCAGCGTCTCCAGATATTCAGCGGTCTCCAGCATGATCATGTTGGCCTCCTTGGCAATGGGCAGCACAGTTTTCACATTCTTCACCAGACGCATATAGGCAGCAGCCTGTTTCTCACTGCTGAACTCCACGGGAGGAAAGACGTAGACGTTGTTCATCTCCATATACTGGATGCTGTCACCGCCTTCCACCACCTTGCCGACCCTCACAGTGGGAACAAAGGTAGGACTGTCCATATCCACCTCGCCATCCCGGGTCTTAGTGGTCTGTGCCACACTGTCCAGGACCATGAAAAGCACCATTGCCAGGAATATCGTTCTCATAATCGTCCGCAAAAGTACGAAGAAAAATAAAAAAATAAAAAATTGAAAAATTAAAAAAGTAAAAAATTGGTGTCACACGCAAAAAAACTATGAACTATGAGCTATGAACTATGAACTATTTCGTATTTTTGCATCATGAAATACCTCTGGCTGATTGTAGTTTGTCTCTTTCCCCAGACAGTCTCTGCCCAAAGTGACTGGCAGGAGGTACTGCGCGACTGGATGACCGCCGAGGATGTGGAAGAGGCGTATAGCGAGGATGCCATGGAGTTCCTCGCGAATCTGGCAGAACAAAAAATCAACCTGAACCAGACCTCCCGCGAGGAATTGGAAAGCCTGCCTTTCCTCTCATCACAGCAGGTCGAGGAGATCGTGGCCTACATAGACCGCTACCATCCCTTGCGGACGCTCAACGAACTCATGATGATCAAGAGCCTCGACTGGAACACACGCCGCCTCCTGCTGTGTTTCGTGGAAATAGGTGATGAGGCGCCCCAACGACAACGTCTGGACTGGTCGAAAATGCTGAAAGAGGGCAAGCAACAGGTGATGACAACGGTCAAGATTCCACTGTATCAACGGAAAGGTGACCGCCAAGGCTATGCGGGCTATCCCTATCGCCATGACATCCGCTATCAGTTCAACAGCCGCGATCGCCTGAAATTCGGACTGACGGCAGCCCAGGATGCGGGAGAACCGTTCTTTGCCAACAAAAACAAGCTGGGCTACGACCATTACTCCTATTATTTCCAGCTGCGCAACACCGGCAGACTGGAGGAACTGAATGTGGGTATGTATCGCGTGCAGATGGGTATGGGTCTGGTGATGAATACGGCGTTCTATCTGGGAAAACTGGCTTCGCTGTCATCACTAGGACGCTCCAGCCACGTGCTGACAGCTTACTCCTCACGCTCTGCCTCTAACTTCCTGCGAGGAGCGGCAGCAACCGTACGCCTCTCTGACCATTGGAAGGTTACGGCCTTTGCGTCCTATCGCCCTGTGGATGCCACCCTCAACAGCAATGGCTCCGTACGTACCATCGTCTCTGACGGCTATCACCGCACAGAGGCAGAACTTGCAAAGAAAGACAATACCCATGAGCTGGACCTGGGCTTCCGCCTCAGCTGGAAACCTTCCCTTAAGAAGCTGTCTGACTCGACAGCTACTGCTCGGAAAGGCTTGCCCTTTCTCAACTTCAACGCCGTCTTCACCCATTTCGACCGCCGCATAGTGCCCTATACGTCCTCCTCGTCCCAGCTCTACCGGCGTGACGCACTCTCCGGCAACGACTTCCTCAACGTCTCCCTCGACTATGGCTACACCAACCACCGCTTCTCGTTCTCGGGAGAAACGGCCATGAATCGCAGCGGAGCATTGGCAGCACTCCACATGCTGAGATATAGGTTATCCGAAGAATGGACTGCCATGGTGTTGCATCGCTATTATGAACAGCGCTATACGGCCTTCCATGCCCGTAGCTTCAGTGAGGGCTCCAGCGTACAGAACGAGCATGGCCTCTATACTGGACTGGCATGGTCGCCGTCGCGCTCCCTACAGCTGCAGGGCTATGTTGACTATGCTCATTTCCCTGGACCACGCTATCTGGTGAGCACCACCAGCGACGCTGTGGATGCCTTGCTCTTCGCACGCGTATTATATAAGAGGTATACACTCGAAGGACGTTACCGCTTCCATCTTCGTCAGCGTGACAACGACACAAAGACGCTGCTTCGCAACCGTTATGAACACCGCGGACGTCTGTTGCTCTCCTTTCCACTGGCTCGCCTGACACTCCAGACACAGGCTGATGGGGTGCTCTTCCATACGCAGACAGGTAACAGCCGGGGAGTCATGGTCAGCCAGCAGGCTTCCTGGCAGTATAGGATGCTGCGCGTCTCAGCGAATATCGGATGGTTCCATACCGACGACTATGACAGCCGCATCTACCAGTATGATCCCTCCGTGCTCTACGATTTCTCCTTTCCTGTGAACTATGGTCATGGCATACGCTACTCAGTCCTGGCAAGGGCTGACGTGGGCCGATGGATGCTGGCAGCCAAACTGGGCGTGCTGAACTATTTCGACCGGGCAGTCATCTCCAGCGGACTACAGCAGATCGACGCGTCTTCTCAGCCAGACATCCTCCTGCAGGCGCGGTTCAAATTTTAAACAGTCCACCGGCTTCATCCATGAAGGCTTGCTGCTTCCTTTGCAGCTTACGGTGGTTCCAGCCTTTGACAATCTCCATGATACGCGCCAGCTCCTGCTCGTCATGGGTGACCTTGGCCAGATAGAAACGCATGCGGAATTTCAGCATACTGGTGTCTGGCAACTTCTCCAACGAGGTCTTCAGGCGTTCGGTGGCACCTTCGGTATTGTCGCCTAAGGCCCAGGCACCCATAAACAGGGGGAGCGCCAGCTCAGCCTCCAGGGTGTTGGTATATCCCTTGTAGGGCGCCACACGCTTCATCACCCTCACCAGCTCCTTCTTCGTCACCTGATATTCCCTGATCTGCGCTGTCTGCTGACCTGTCAGCACAAACAGCAGCTTGAAAGCTTTCTCAAACAGGATGCGCTTGTCCAGCTCCAGGTTCTTCGAACGGTGGTCGTCCCTGTCGTCCTCTGCCTGCTTGCTGGCCTGTCTGTTCGCAGCATGGGACTGCTGCTGGTTTCCGCTGACTTCCTCCAAAAGGTCAGGAGTCAGCTCAATGGCTGCATAGGCCAGGTCGGGTATCGATACCACAAACTGCTTCCGACGCTTACCTTTGATACGCACAATCTGCCCTTCATACTTCTTCGTGCCGATGGTCACCCTCACAGTCTCTCCTTCCTGCCACGTCACCTCCTCAGGGGAATAGTACGACAGGTCCCGCTCTTGGTTCTCCGTAACAAAAGCCATGAAACGTGCCATCTGCTGGTCGTCGACGGTCATCTTCTCCTTGTGGTCGGCATAGCTGAACTTACGAAAGAACAAGCGATGCTTGGAGCTGGCAATGTATTGCTCAACAGCTTCTTCGCGGTCGTGGATGAACAGCAGACCACGGATGGCCGGAACCAGGGTCTCCTGTTTCCGGCGTCTCACGACCTTCACCTCGTATCTCAGTGGAACAAAGCACTCTATGTCTTTTAGCCGCAGGTCGTCGCAAATCTGAATCTCACGGTTCACACTCATCGAGCCAACGACAAACCAGTACGCCCTATCCTTGTCCAATTCCTTCATTTCTCTTCATTTTCGAACCCTAATATTATCTCTAACGGAGAAACTCCGATTTTATTGTCACACAGATTTTATTGTCACACAGATCTGTGTGAGGTTTCCTCCTTATTTTGTATCTTCCTTGAATGTTTTTTCAGTTTTCCTTTGGTTTTTTCGCCTTTTCTTTGTAATTTTGCACCCGATAAGGGAAAATCGATTTTCGTCTATCCCCTTGTTGTATTTTGTTATAAAAATATAATGTTAAGCTAATGCACTGATAATCAACAGATTATTACCTGTGTATTGGGAAGTTGTCTAATAGCTTTTTTGGAAATATTGAAACAAATAATAATTTTTTGAAATGGAAGAAGAATTAGCAAAAATGGTGCAAAATGAAAACGCTGCAGCTAATGATCAGGAATTTTCCTTCAGCTGGCGAAACATTTATGCAGTGTTAGTCTTGAACTGGCAGTGGTTCCTGCTGTCACTCATCATCTTTGTGTGTGGCGCACTCATCTATCTGCGCTATGCCGAACCGGTCTATCGTGTGTCGGCACGTGTACTCATCAAGGACCAGGAGAGAAAGCGTAACCCGAACGAAATGCTGGCCAACGTGCAGGATCTGGGTTTCCTCACCAACTCTACCGGTATCGACAATGAGATAGAGGTGCTCAACTCGCGTGTCCTGTTGCGCGACGTCGTCAAGGATCTGAAACTCTATACACAGTATAGAGCAGTGGGACGCGTCATCAAGCCGATACTCTACAATACCCAGCCCTTCACCATCGATCTGGACCCGCAGCATCTCGATTCACTCGATATGGTGTTGCTCGAGAAGGTGCAGTCCATGAAGATGAAGGTGTGGCGCGAAGACTCAGTCTATATGATTGAAGGTACGGCATTTGGAACCGGCAAGGAGGAGAAGCCTTTTACCCGCAAGATTAAGTCGCTTCCTGCAGCCTTCAAGACGTCATTGGGCACACTCACCATGACCAAGGTGCCTGGCAAGGAATGGGAAGAAGGTGCTATCTATATCGTGACCATCCGTCCGCCCATGGCTGTGGCTACCGACTACCTGAGTAAGCTGTCCATTTCACCGACGTCGAAGCTGACTTCTGTCGCTGAACTGACGCTGACCGATAAGAACTACCGCCGTGGTATGGACGTGCTCCGGCAGCTGGTCATCTGCTACAACCGTCAGGCCAATGCCGACAAGAACGAGGTGGCCCTGCGTACCGAGGAGTTCATCAACGACCGTATGGCAAAGATCAGTCAGGAGTTGGGCTCTACAGAGAGCGAGATTGAGAGCTTCAAGCGCCGCAATGCTGTGACGTCGCTCAGCGATGCCTCACAGTCTGTGCAGATGTCCAACGAGTTCTCGGCACGTCTGTCGGAGGCTGACTCCAAGGTGCAGATGCTCGACTACCTGCGCGAATATGTCAACAATCCTAAGAACCAGTACGAGATCATTCCCTCTAACGTGGGTCTCACCGACGGCGCTTCCGTGTCGCTCATCAACAACTACAACCAGGCAGTACAGGATCGTAACCGCCTGTTGAAGGCTGCCAGCGAACAGGCACCGCAGGTACAGACGCTGACAGCGACCATCGACGAGCTGCAGTCGAGCATCAAGACAGCCTTGATGCAGGCACGCCGCTCTGCCGACATCGCACGCAAGGGCATCCAGTCGCAGTATGCCATGTTCCAGGGACGTGTCTCTGCAGCACCTATCCAGGAGCGTGTCCTCAGTCAGGTGGGTCGTCAGCAGGACGTCAAGTCTAACCTCTACATGCTGCTGCTCCAGAAGCGTGAGGAGAACAGCATCGCACTGTCGGCGACTGCCGACAATGGCAAGCTGATTGATGAGCCGTTGTTCGAAGGTCAGGTCAGCCCAAGGCGTGCCATCATCCTGTTGGGAGCTCTGGTGCTAGGTATCGGCCTTCCATTCCTTGTCATCTGGCTGCTCTCCCTGTTCCGCTATAAGGTGGAGGGCCATGAGGATGTGGCTCGTCTCACCAACCTGCCCATCATTGCCGACGTGGCTGTGGCTTCCGAGAATGTCAAGGACAAGGCAGGCATCGTGGTACAGGCCAACAAGAACAACCAGATCGACGAAATCTTCCGCTCTATGCGTACCAACATCCAGTTTATGCTCAAGGGCGACGAGAAGGTCATCCTGTTCACCTCCAGCACGTCGGGAGAGGGTAAGACGTTCAATGCTGCCAACCTCGCAGTGTCCTTCGCACTCCTTGGCAAGAAGGTCATTCTCTGCGGTCTCGATATCCGTAAGCCGGCTCTGGGTCGACTGTTCAACATCCACGACCGCTTCGAGGGCATCACTTCCATCCTGACAATCGACAAGGTCACCAAGAGCGATGTCATGAACCAGATTCGTAAGTCGGGCGTTAACGACAACCTCGACCTGCTTCTCGCTGGTCCTGTACCGCCCAACCCCACCGAGTTGCTGGCACGTGACAATTTTGCCGACATTGTGAAGCTCCTGCGCGAGATGTACGACTATGTCATCTTCGATACGGCACCTGTCGGTCTGGTCACCGATACCCTGCAGATTGGCCAGCAGGCTGACCTCACGGTATTCGTCTGCCGTGCAGACTATACCCCGAAGTCGTCCTTCGCCCTGCTCAACCAGCTGGCCCAGGAGGGTAAGATGCCCAATCCTTGTGTGGTCCTCAATGGTATCGACATGTCCCGCCGTAAGTATGGCTACTACTATGGCTATGGCAAGTACGGCAAGTACGGCCGCTATGGCTATGGCCGCTATGGCTACGGCAAGTACGGCTATGGTAACTATGGCAACTACGGCAACTATGGCCAGTATGCCGAGTCCCACTATGGCAACAAGGACGACGACTCCATCAAGAAATAAAATTTCAATTTTCAATTTTCAATTGTCAATTCTCAATTAGTTTATGGTTATCGCTGTGGACTTCGACGGTACCATCGTCGAAAACAAATATCCTGAGATTGGTCAGGAGCGCCCTTTCGCCATTGAGACGCTGAAGATGCTCATTGCCGACAGACACCGTCTGGTGCTCTGGTCCTGTCGTGAGGGCGAACTCCTTGACAATGCCATTCAGTGGTGCAGGGAGCGTGGCGTGGAGTTCTATGCTGCCAACCGCGACTATCCTGAAGAGACGACCGACAACAACCCGCACTTCACGCGCAAGTTGAAGGCCGATCTCTTCATAGACGACCGCAATGTAGGTGGCCTGCCTGACTGGGGCACCATCTATCGCATGGTGTCTCGTGGCAAGCAGTGGCGCCACCTCCTCGATGAGGCCTACGCCGGCCAGAAAGACTATAGTGAGAGTAGCAGCTACACCCACCGCCATACCACCCATAAAAAGTCCTGGTGGCCCTTCTAACCAGCCCTTCACCTCTCTTCCTGCGCTTTCTGCGTTATCTGCGAGACCTTTTAAAAATCCGTGTGATCAGTGCGATCTGTGTGAGTTCTCAAGACCTTTAGGTCTCTTTCTTTTATTTCCTTTATTTCTGCGGGACTTAAAAAATCCGTGCGATCCGTGCTATCCGTGTTCGTATATAGATTTCTGTGATTTCTGTGATTTCTGTGTGAGCTCCTAAGACCTTTAGGTCTCTTTCTGCGATTTCTGCGCTATCTGCGAGCCTTTTATTATTTCTGTGTTTTCCGTGATTTCTGTGTGACATTATATTTTTCCCCGAATTCCCATTAACATCAAAAATTATGAAAAAAATAGTATTCTTTGCTTTAGTAGCATGCTTCTTCGCTTCCTGTGGTTCCGTCAAAAATGTCGCCTACCTGCAGAATAGCGACTATGTCGATTTCTCACGTTCAGAATTCCTCTATGATGCCCACATCATGCCCAAGGACATCTTGACCATCACCGTCAGCACCGTCAACCCTGAGGCTGCTGAGCCCTTCAATCTGACCGTGCCGTCCATCTACAACAACCAGACCAGGAGCACCTATTCACAGGCTGTCCTTCAGACCTATCTGGTCGACAACGACGGCTATATCGACTATCCCGTCTTGGGTCATATCAAGGTTGGTGGCCTGACCAAGTCCAAGTGTGAGAAACTCATCCACGACAAGATTAAGCCCTATCTCAACGAGGTAGAGAATCCCGTGGTGACGGTACGCATGTCCAACTACAAGATTTCCGTCCTTGGTGAGGTCAACCGTCCGGGAATGTTCACCGTCAGCAACGAGAAGATCAATATCCTCGAGGCCTTGGCACAGGCTGGCGACCTGTCCATCTATGGTGTGCGCGACCGTGTCAAGCTGATTCGTGAGGATGCCAGTGGCCGCAAGGAGATCCACACCCTCAACCTCAATGATGCCGACATCATCAGCTCACCGTATTACTATCTCCAGCAGAACGACATCGTCTATGTGGAGCCCAACAAGGTCAAGGCCCGCAACTCCAGCATTGGACAGTCTACCAGCCTCTGGCTGACCTCTACCAGCATCCTGGTATCGCTGGCATCGCTGCTATACACCATTCTCAAGTAATCAGGAAGCGCTATGTCTAATTCTAAACATCATCATCACCATCACCGCAAGGATGGTGCCACGCGCTTCAAGGAGCGCAGCCTCAATGCCATCGCTTTCCGCCGCTCCTTTGAGAAATGGCTGAAGCGAGCCCTCGTCATCCTGACCATCATCATGCTCATCGTCACCTTCCTGGTCTACACCATCGGCTAAATTATCTGCGTTCTCTGCGTTCTCTGCGAGACCTTAAAAAATCCGTGCCATCCGTGCTATCTGTGTGAGCCCCCCTAGACCTTTAGGTCTCTTTCTGTGATTTCTGTGATTTCTGTGTGCCCTTTTAAATTCTCCGTGAGATCCGTGCCATCCGTGTTCGTATATAGATTTCTGTGATTTCCGTGATTTCTGTGTGACCTCTCAAGACCTTTAGGTCTCTTTCTGTGATTTCTGTGATTTCTGTGTGCCCTTTTAAATTCTCCGTGAGATCCGTGCCATCCGTGTTCGTATATAGATTTCTGTGTTTTCCGTGATTTCTGTGTGAGGTTTAAAATATCTGTGTGACATAAATATGCAGTACCATATATTCTCCCCCTACCGCGTCTGCCCCTTAGGCGCCCATGTCGACCACCAGCATGGCCTGGTGACAGGCTTCGCCATCAACAAAGGCGTCGACCTCTGGTTCGACATCAACGACAACAGTCATGTCCACCTCGAGTCCAAGACCTTCGAGGGCCTTGTCGACTTCGAGATCGATGCACCCTCCCAGGTTCGTGAGCGCCACTGGGGCGACTATGCCCGTGGTGCCAAGTACGCCCTGCGCAAACGCTTTGAGCTGAAACACGGCATCAATGGCGTCCTCCAGGGTTCTCTCCCTGTGGGAGGTCTCTCCTCAAGTGCTGCTGTGCTCATCGCCTATGTCATGGCCTTTGCCAAAGCCAACGACATCACCCTCCAACCCTTTGAGGTGGTGAAGATCGCCTCTGAGGCAGAGCGCGAGTATATCGGCTTGAACAACGGTCTCCTCGACCAGGCCTGTATTGCCCTCGGCAAGAAAGACGAGTTACTGTTCCTCGACTGCGACACCAACGAATATCGTCATATCAAGTTTGGTGGCGGTACTGAAAGCCTCCCTAAACAGGGAGGTTTGGAGGGTCTCTTTGAAATCGGCATCTTCTTCTCAGGACTCACGCGTTCGCTCGTCAATAGCGACTACAACCTCCGCGTCTATGAGTGTAAGACTGCCGCATGGAACATGCTGGCCTATACCGACCAGCCCTTGAAGACCTTCGACAAGACCTTCCTCCGCGACATCCCGAAGGCCACCTTCGACAAGACACGCATCGCCATGCCTGCCCGTTTCGCACGCCGTGCCGAACATTTCTATAGCGAGTACCGCCGTGTACGCCAGGGCGTCACAGCCTGGGAGACCGGCAATCTGAAGCTCTTCGGCAAGCTGTCCTTCGATAGCTGTGAGTCAAGTATCCACAACTACGAGTGTGGCTCCCCCGAGCTCATCGCCATCTACGACATCATGCGCACCCTCCCCGGCGTCTATGGTGGCCGCTTCTCTGGTGCCGGCTTCAAAGGCGCCTGCATCGCACTCGTCGATCCTGCATATAAAGAGGAGATACAGAAAGTGCTTACAGAGAAGTATCTGGAGCAGTTCCCCGAATATGAAAAAACATTCCAAGTGTTCTGGGTGAAGCCGGATGATGGCGCTCGTTTTGTTTAACGAACACGGATTAAACGGATAATACGGATATGTTGCTATACAGTGACCTTACTTATGCAATCAACGGAGCTGCGTTCCATGTTTACAACAAGCTTGGTCACGGCTTCCTTGAAGCAGTGTATCAGGAAGCACTGGAAATAGAATTCCAGAGACGCAATATTCCGTATGAGCGAGAGAAAGAACTAAAGATAACTTACGATGGTGTTGAGTTAAAACAAACTTACAAAGCAGATTTTGTCTGCTATGGAAAGATAATCATAGAACTGAAGGCGGTAAGCGCATTGGATGACGCTCATCGTTCTCAGGTCTATAATTACCTTCATGCCACAGGCTTTAAGCTTGGTTTACTCTACAACTTCGGATGCTCCGATGAACTTGAAAAAGAAAGAATAGTAGTTTAGCGAACACAGATCTTACGGATATACACAGATGTTTTTATATTGATGATAAGTTTTATTTGGTTGAAGACTTTATGAAAGCTAGCTTTCAATCAATCTTCCAACAAAATTAAACCTTTGTTCATAACAAAGCAATCTTTCCCAAGATTGTCATCAATACAAAAAGATAATCCGTTCAATCCGAGTCATCCGTGGTCAAATCTTACGGATATACACAGATGTTTTTATATTGATGATAAGTTTTATTTGGTTGAAGACTTTATGAAAGATAGCTTTCAATCAATCTTCCAACAAAATTAAACCTTTGTTCATAACAAAGCAATCTTTCCCAAGATTGTCATCAATACAAAAAGATAATCCGTTCAATCCGAGTCATCCGTGGTCAAATAAAAAAGATAAATATGAAATGTGTTGTAATAGCGGCGGGTTACGCCACTCGGCTGGGAGAGTTGACGAAGAACTTTCCGAAGCCTTTGTTGAAGATTGGAGAGAATACCATCTTGGGAAGAATGCTTGATGATATCGACAGGATCCCTGAGATAGATGAACACATCATTATCACGAACCATAAATTTGCTCCGATATTTGAAGAATGGGTTAATGCGAACACAGATCTAACGGATGATACGGATAAAAATATATCTGTTCAATCCGACAAAACCGTGGTCAGATATAAAAAGCCTATTACCGTGGTAGATGATGGGACTGAGACCAATGATACTCGTTTGGGAGCGGTTTGTGATTTGCTCTTTGCTATGGAGAAACTGAACATCGATGATGATATGTTGGTAGTAGCGGCGGATAATCTGCTGTTCTTCTCGTTCCAAGAGTTTGTAGACTTTGCTCGTGAGAAAGGGTCATCGTGCATTATGTGTCACGAACAGCCCTCCATTGAGAAACTGCAACGTACTGGCGTAGTGGAACTCGATGAGAACTTCATGGTTCTTGGTATGGAAGAGAAACCTCAGGTGCCCAAGAGTCATTGGGCTGTGCCTCCATTCTATATCTATCTGAAGAAAGACCTCGATTTGATACGTCACTCTGTAGATAATGGTTGCGGCAAGGATGCACCAGGTAATCTCGCGCATTATATGGTAGAGCATACGACCATGCATGCTTGGCCAATGAGTGCCGGGCGTTTTGATATTGGCAGCCTTGATACATACTACGAGGCTGTGGAGAAATATGGTAAGTAACGAACACGAATTACACGAATAATACGAATATATGAAGACTATATTAGTTACAGGAAGTGCTGGATTTATCGGTTCGAACTTGGTACTACGCTTGTTCAAGGAACTGAGCGAAGGAACCATCGTGGGACTGGATAATCTGAATGATTATTATGATCCTTCACTGAAAGACTATCGCCTCAGTGAGATTGAGAAGGCTAAACCTGCGGGAATTGAATATGAGTTCGTCAAGGGCGACTTGGCTGACAAGGCGCTGGTTGACGGACTGTTCGAGAAGTACCACTTTGATGTGGTGGTAAATCTAGCTGCACAAGCTGGGGTAAGGTATTCGATTACGAATCCGGATGCGTATATCATGAGTAACATGATTGGCTTCTATAACATCTTGGAGGCATGTCGCCATTACCCAGTGGAGCATCTGGTATATGCTTCATCTAGCTCAGTATATGGTGGCAATAAGAAGGTACCATTCTCGACTGATGACCGTGTAGATAATCCTGTGTCGTTGTATGCAGCAACCAAGAAGAGCAACGAGCTGTTTGCTCACTGCTATTCAAAGCTGTATGACATACCAACAACAGGTTTGCGCTTCTTTACAGTATATGGCCCTGCTGGTCGTCCTGATATGGCGTACTTCGGCTTCACCAATAAGTTGCTGAAGGGTGAGACCATCCAGATATTCAACTACGGCAACTGCCGCCGTGACTTCACCTACGTTGATGACATCGTAGAGGGCGTGTATCGTGTGATGCAGCAGGCTCCCGAGCGCAAGAAGGGTGAAGATGGCCTGCCCATCCCTCCATATGCAGTATATAACATCGGTGGTGGCCAGCCAGAGAATCTGCTCGACTTCGTGAATATCCTGCAAGAAGAGTTGGTACGTGCCGGAGTTCTTCCCGCAGACTTCGACTTCGATGCCCACAAGCAGCTCGTCCCCATGCAGCCAGGTGATGTTCCAACAACCTACGCCGATGCCACCGCCCTTGAACGTGACTTTGGGTTTACGCCAAAGATAACGTTGAGAGAGGGATTGAGGAAGTTCGCAGAGTGGTACGCATCCTTTTATATGTCAAAGGACTAAGGTAAAATGTCAAAGGCAAATTGTTGATTCCCTTAAGTGATACACAGACAAGTCGGTCATTGAACTGTTGGTTTTAGAGCAACTTCCAATAGTGATATGGCCGCTTGTCGGTTATAGAAAGTGGCAATCAGATGAACTAAAGAGATTTTCCATCTAGCCTTGTGCAAGTCATCGTACAAATTCAAAATTTGTAAAGAGATGTTTGCTATGAGCGTTCTTAATGACATTTTTAGTAATGTAATCTATTCTGAGATGCCAGGGGACAGATACATCTGCTTAAATTGACACGATAAGCATACTTGAATTGTATTTATGGCAAGGCAGGCGAGAAAGTAAACGATGTAGGAAGTCAGATGTATTATGAAAATCATAGATAAAGATTTTCTAAACGAAGTCTCTGAACAGGCAAAAACTTCACCAAGGCTGAGGATGAACTATAACTTCCATCAGTCGTTGGAGGATAAGTGCCACCGTTTTCTGA
>JAEEGG010001141.1_pt1 | contig 73678 bp, 46 predicted proteins | sample 9134161 | NCBI WGS metagenome assembly JAEEGG01 (sample SAMN16246543, study PRJNA631951) | gut metagenome | biome: gut microbiome; feature: rumen; material: CR-attached | host: Bos | place: Iran: Karaj | collected 2018-10
CGTACGGAATGAATACCTGGGATATTTCAAAGTCGGCTTCGGCGTCCAGGTTTAGACGCTGGGGAGGCATGAGCTTATTTTCGCCTTCGGTTTCTATGTACAGACCGAATTCAGAACCGAGATTCACCAAACCGAATTTCTGGAAGAACTGGGCACCGAAATGGAATGCGAACGCATAATCCGGATAGTACAGGTTGGTGCTAGCGGTCGGAATGGTGATATCCAGGAATGCGTTCATAAACGGCAGGAACTGGTATCTGAACATTGTCTGGAGATTCCTTGCGCCGTTCCAAGTTTGGAAGCTACCGTCGGAGAGGCAGAAAATGGTGTAGGGAAGTTCGATGCCGAATTCAAAGTTGGTCGCGGGCGAAAAACGCACGCCGCCAGTAACCATAAATTCGGTAAAGGGATCCTGGATCTCGCTGCTGAAATCGAGTTTAGCTTGACCCTTGTGGCTTTCGAGAACTGGGTAATAGTCCCAAGTGGCGAAAGATGCGGATACGGCAATAGCTGCCGCGAGAATGACTCTTTTTAACATGATGTTGTCTCCTAACTGAATTGTGCCCTAAAAATAGAAATCTTATTTACAGCAGACCACAGTTTTGTAAATATTTTTCACTATTCATTTTACTATCTTTCCTCCCGATGTTTTTGCGCTCGATAGTATTTTGTTTGTTTTTTGCGCTGTCTTTCGGGACGGCTGCATGGGCGCAGACTGATTCTGTGAATGTCGATTCGACGGCTGCCGATTCCATTGCGGAAGCAGATCCCTTGCAAAAGGGCAAGACGGGTATTGTCGCAATCGATACACTCTCCGTTAATGAATGGGATATCCCTACCAAGCGCAATTCGCTTGCCATGACCATGCTTTTCGCCATCTTTCCGGGCGGTGGTCAATATTATACGGAACATTACGTACGTGGTGGGTTTATTACGGGTATCGAACTGTTGCTTTTGTACGAGGTAACGGCGAACAAGAGCTACCAGCATAAACGAGTGCTCGAACAGGCTGAACCTTTCCGGGATTCCGTGGCGTTCTATACCGATAGGGTCTTGCATGAGAAAAACCGCGATAGCCTTGCGTACTATCACGGAAAGCGAACCGAGTTCATTGCCCGCGTCCACGAAAAGAGCGACAAGAAAATGGAGCAGGAAGACCTGCGCAAGGCAGAAACCGCCTGGATGTATGGTCTTTACCTGTATAGCTTCTTTGATGCCTTTGGAATCTGGTACAACAATAATTACCGCAGTGTAGAACTCAAGGATTTTAAAACGGCTCTCCTCTGGTCGATTATTCCCGGCTTTGGACAGATGTACAACCGTGAATTCGGCAAGATGGGTCTTTTGTATATGGCGTTCATCGGTTCTGCCACCAGTATCTGGACTTCCCAGAACATGGTGGAATATTATCTGGACCGTAAGCATGTCGTAGAAAAAGAAAGCACAACCTCTGAGGAATATGAACGCGTCGACGAACGTGTTACCTATTATCGCAAGAACCGTAACCAATACATCTGGGCGATTGCTTTACTTTATCTGTATTCCGTGGGCGATGCCGCTGTCGATGCTTTGCTCAGCGACTTCGACAATCCCATGCATTTGGCCGTACTGCCGCAGCTAGGCGGCGGCCTCCAGGCTTTGCTGTCCTTTGATTTCTAACGCATCCGTCACCCTGAACTCGTTTCAGGGTCGGCATTACCCTATCTTCAGCGGCTGCATCTGGATGCCGTCGTGAATCTTCGTAAAGGTGCCGCGGAAGTGACCGTCGGCATTGCGTTTGAACTCGAACTTGGTCACCATGGCGTAGCTGAAGGCGCCTTCCACGAACTTTTCGTCGGGGAGCCCGCAGGCGAAATGCTGCAGTGCCGCAATCACGCCTGCATGCGAAATCCACAGAAATTCACCGTCGTCATCCAAAGTGTCCAGCAGGGACTGCACTCGGCGGTCGATGTCGTAAAAACTTTCGCCGCCCTTGAATTTGTAGCCGCGCAGGTCGTGTGCCCAGGCTGCCATTTCTTCACGGGGAACTTCCGTGAGCTTCTGGCCTTCCCAGGATCCAAAATTCATTTCGATGATTTCGTCACGCTTTTCCATGGTAAGCCCGGTGGCCTTTTCAGCCTTCTCTGCCAGTCGAAGGCAACGGAGAAGGGGACTGGTGTACATGCGCGTGGGCTTGGCGCCAGCACCTAGCAAAGCCTTCAGTGCCCCGTCGCTTTCTTCTTCAAAAGTGGGGGAGACGTCGAAGTCCAGTCTGCCGTAACAGACATCGTTCGGGTTATAGGGCTTGGTATGGCGAATAGTCCAAAGAATCATAAAATCCCAACAAAAAATGCCCTGTTAAGGGCAAAAAAAATCCTAGGCGACCTGAGCACATAAAAATTCACAAGTCCGTTGCTGCTTTCGCCCTGGCGAGTTGCCCGCAAATAGTCATTGCGCAGGGCCTAGGAACCCGCAATTTAGCAATAAGTCGTGATTTTTGTCAAGGGAAAGCGGCAAAAACAAATTTTCGGAACGAAAATGGACGATTTATCCACGAAAATGGCTAGCTTTGTGAAAAAAAAGAAACCTAGGTAAATTTTTTTTATTTATTTTTGTTACGGGAGAGTAAAATCCTGTTTCAAACAGGGGGTATAAGATGGTTAGAGTAAACAACATGAAAAAGCTTTTAAACAAGTTATGGCTCGTGCTGACGGTAGCGGGGGTTGCGTCTGCTGCAAGCGTTTGGCCGTTGGAGTTTAGCGGCGTTGGCAATACAACAGATCAGGAAAAGGAAACTCAGCAGGCGTATTGGAATAAGCTGATGACCTTCAAAATGTGGGGTACCGAAGGTATTACCATGGGTCATGCGAGTACGCCCGATAGTAACGGTGCTATTGGTACCGCTATAAATGGCATGACTCTTTATAACGGTGAGCATAATTTGGGTGGTCCGATTTATGTGGGCGGCGGTATTACATTTGGTGATGGCCCAGATGCCTTTTTGAGTGGTCCTGTGCGTGTTACGGAAAATTTCGCATCTGGTCAAAATATAAATAGTTTTTATGGAACCTATTGCATTGAAGGCTCTGCGACAAAAGCGAATGGCAAAGATCTTGCGAATGACTTTGCGCGAGTTATTGATGGTAAAGATTCTGTGCTAGGCCGCCTGTTCCAGGGTGCGACTGATGCCACAACGGGTGCGTGCTCTTACGATAGTGTTCCTGCTGTTCCAGAATATCTTTCTATTCCAACTGTTCCTGCCTCGACCGATTTAGGTTATGGGACTGTGATTGATGTTGTTACTGGAGACTTTGTCGTAAGTGGAACTCGTATTATCGATGTGCCGAATATTAAGATTGTTGGTACGGACACCTTGAAAATGTATGATCTCTATATTGATGGAGATGTTAAATTGCAGGCTGGCTCAAAGCTTTATATTCGTATGGAATCTCCGAGAAGTTTGCTAAGAATTTTCTTGAATGGTACGGTTGATGCTGCATCAAGTTCGCAGATTCAGGTTGTTTATGTTGATTCGCTAGCCCAATATGTTGGTACGACTTGGACAAATGTAACAGAACCTAAATATGTAGATAATAAAGAGTATGCGGGAAATGTATTGTTCCATTGCAAAAAAGACATTGACTGGTCATCTATGAATGGCGAATCCTTTTTCCAGGGGTCTTTCTTGACGACTGGAACGCTTAAAGTTGGTTCCAACTTGGTCTTGGCGGGACAGCTCCTTGGCAACAAACTTGATATTGGCCACGACTTTAAGGGTGATGACTTCCGCTACGTTCCGTTTGATCCTCCTGTTTTGAATACTGCAGAAGGTGTAAAGACTTACTTGGTTGAAGGCCATGCCAAGGATACGGTGAAGATTGCTTTGGACAAAGAAGCGACTACGCTGATTGATTTTGAATACTGCTTTGATTTTGACGGCGTTGAAGATGGTAAAGATCCCAATGGTTACGCTGCTCGCGGTGATATCACCACTGCAGGTATTCCTTTGTACAATGGAACTGAATGTGAAAATCCTGGCAAGGCGTATTTTGATATTGGTAGCAAGAATCTGAGAACTCCCATTATTTTGACCGCTAAAGATGACAAAATTGATGAGGGTACGGACAGCAAGCCGGGTAAAGAGACTTTTAGAATTATCATTCAGAAACTGAATGCTGCAACGCTGAAGGACGGCTCTCATGATGGTTATATCACCTTGGAAATCAGTGACCCGGATCTTTTGCCGCTGACGTTTGAAAAAACAATTTTGAATGCGATTGACGAAAACCCGAAGAACGATACGCCAATCGATACTTTGCGTGGCGTTCACGGTATTGTTGGTTGCCCCAGTTGCAAGTATAGTCTAAGTGATACCAGCCATTACAGTGACTTTATTACGGTTGATGAAGATGGTACTGTTCGCGTCAAGGATTCGACCAAGTTCGATTTCGAAACGATTCAGTCTATCGATATCCAGGTTCATGTTGAAGATGTCGACAATAACATGAAGGCCGACACGACGGTAATCATTCCGATCAACAACGTCAACGAAACCCCGATTCTTGACAAGCAGGAATTTGATGTTGATGAACATCTGGATCCGGGAACTCTTGTCGGTACTCTTGTATGGGGCGAACATGACTCGTTGCCTGCGTTTAGACAGGATGTGTTCGAAGTTATCGGCGGCGCCGCAGACGTGTTCGATGTTTCTAAGGCGGGTGTAATTACGACGCGTATTGAACTCGACTACGAAACGATGGATACCACGTGGTTCCTGGTGGTCAAGTTGGTTGACTCGAACGACCCGACTCTCTTTGATATCGACACTGTGGTTGTTCATGTGCATAACGTGAACGAAACTCCGAAGATTACGACGGATACCCTCTATGTAACGGAAAACTCCAAGAAGGGAACTGATGTGGGTGTTGTCGAGGCTACGGATCCCGACTTTAACGATACCAAGACCTTCGTCTTGATCAAAGATGATAGCGGCTGTCTCGAAATGGATGCTGACGGCTCCGTTAAGGTGAAGTCGGATAACTGCCTTGACCGTGAAAAGACTCCGACTGTTCAGATTACGGTAAAAGTCACGGATGCCGGCGGACTTTCGCATACAAAGAATATTACCGTCGTAGTGAAGGATGTTCCGGGTCCGACAATTGATATTGTCGAGGCCAGCAACGAAGATACGACTTGGAAGTATCCTGAAATCATCTATACGAACAGGGATTCTCTCAATCTTTGCTGGGAAGTGAACAAGAAGAATAAGGATTGTGGCGACACGATTCTCAAACCCGGCGAAAATAAAATCTGCAAAGAAATCTGCGATGTGGATGGCTTTGAAGGTTGCGCCAAGGATTGCTTTATTGCCTACTATAGCGATGTGTCGCCGGTGGTGACCATTGATGCCGGTGGCGACCAGATTCTCGCAAGCAACATCTATACGATCGTGGAACAGCCTGCCGCAGGCGATACCAGCGTGTACGTGAAGGACTCGGTACGCAATGTTACGGTGTACATCACGGATTACGACCCGATCAATGGAGAAACAAGGGATACGCTGTACTTTGAAAAGGTTGATATCACCAAGATGGTGAGCGTGCCTCAGTCTACCTATGATGCGCTTTCTTCGACCGTAGCAAAACAGACGGTGTCTCTCGATGAACTTGCTCCCAATACCACAAGGACGCCCATTAACGGAACCAACGTGTTGAATTCTTATCCCACGAAGGTTGGCGGTATGGATGTGACGGTGAGCTATGTTACCGATAGTAAGGGCAACGTGCTCAAGCAGGCCGTTGTCAATGCGAAGGGCAAGGTAGATTCCGTGGAAGTCATCACGGTCTCTTACGAAACGGTCGTTGACGGCAAGACGGTAACGGTCTCTTATCAGGCTGACGCTCTTACCGGCAAGGCTCTCTACGTGGACGGCAACGGCAGCTTTATCGCTTCCAAGGATGTCGACAGCTCTAGCGGAATCTTCAAGATTTCTTATGACTATGTCGACAAGAAGACGGGTAAAACTCTGGAATTGACCTATGTGGTCGACAAGAATGGCAAATTGGTCAAGAACCCGGAAGGCGACCGTGGTTACCAGGTGTCTTATACCTATGTGGATAAGTATGGCAATGTCGCTGAACAGGCCGTGTTCGTGGTCCTGGACCAGACGCTCCCGACAGTGGAAATCCTTTACCCTGTCGAAAAGCAGGTTATCCGTTCCAATTTTGTGAAGGTTTCCTGGACCATCGATGGTGTGGAGCAGGATACGCTTGTCATGCAGGGCCTGGAAAAGGGACCGAATGTAATCGTGCGTTTCTACAAGGATAAGGCTGGCAACGAGGCCTACGATTCCGTGACGGTGATTATGAAGGATTCCAAGGATATTGATATCTCTGTGGAACAGCCTGTAACCATCGTTACTAAGGACAAGGTCGACGAATACTATGCTGTGAATCCGCCCAAGAAGGGGCAGACCTTCGCTGTGAGCGTCAGGAACCCCTCTACCGAAGAAGAAGTGGAAACCTTGATTGGCGGTAAGTTCAAGACCAAGAGCGGTAGCGGCGAAGAACCGTATCCGGGAGTCAAGGGCTCCAAGCATTTGGGCCCGACCCTTGCTCTTGACGTCAAGCTCCCCACTGTGAGCGGTGTAGGCGGCCTTGCTACCCTCGACGACCTGATTCTCCCGAATGGAAGGATCTCGAATAAGGGTATCGGCATTGATACGGCAAACCTTGACGAAGCGGCTAAGACGAGCTATAAGGAATATACTGTCGAGGAATATGTTTCGACGTTCTGTGAAGACGGAACCGAGATCCCCAGCGACCTGAGCCAGTTCAACTTGTACAACATCAAGCTGAGGGCAAAGATCTGGGTGTATACCTCGTTGGGTAACTTCGTGAACGATTTCACCTTCACGCAGGAATTCGACGACCCGAGCTTCGCTAATGAAGCCGGCCTGACGCAGCTGTTCTTTGAAATGAAACCGGACAAGGACGGCTTCGTACATGCCGAAAATGGCAAGCTCATGGCTACTGGCGCCTATGTATACAGGGTCGAGGCGAAGCTGACCAATCACCTGCGCTGCTCGATTCCGCCGTTCGAAGGGATCAATGCGAAGGCTAAGGGCGACGAGTTCAAGTCTAACGACGAGCTCCTGAAGCCCTTCGGTTACAAGCGTCCCGCGAACAAGAAGAAGTAGTTCGTACCTAGAAATATAAGTTGTTTGTAATAAAAAGAGCCTGGTTTTTAAAACCGGGCTTTTATGTTCCATTTTTGAGCTTGAACTTGTGGCAGGGAATGGATATGGTTTCTAACCTCGTTTTTTGAATAAAAAAGCAACTTTTGTTTTAAAAATTTTACAAACGAGTGCAAAAATTGCGTGTCTTGGGTCACGTGATTTTGCATTTTTGATAAAATGTGAGTTTCTTGTGGATAAATTGGCGCGGATGCAACCACTTTTTCTATTATTACTATTGTAATAATTAAAAAAGTTTTGTATCTTTATAATGGTAAAATATAGGGGTGTTTTATACACTTAAGCTTTTTAGGAGTTTATTATGTGGTTTGGAAAGAGCATAATGACAAAACTCGGCCTTGCACTGGCATTGGCAGTTCCTTCTTTTGCGGCAGATTTAAAGCCGTTTAATTTTGCAGGTGTAGCTTCTACTTCCCAACAGGATTATTGGGAAGAACTGATGAAGTATAAGGTCTTTGGTGAACAGGGGATCTTGTTTGTCGGTCAAAATATTCGCGTTACGGATACGGTAGGTTGGTTTGGTACTGCTAAGGGTCCGTTTGATATGAGTAACGGTAATGGTCACCATGTCGTGGGTGGACCGATTATCATTGGCGGTGATTTAAAATTAAGTAATGGAAATGACTCCTTGTTTACGGGACCTGTGCGTGTGAATGGAAATGTCCGTTTGGGGTATGACACGTGGTCAAATCCGAATTTTGTGAGAGGTGATCAATGTATTGGTGGCGCGGTAACCTTAGATAAGAATGGAAATACTTTAGTAACTTATGATGCGAACCACAATCGTGTTGATATTTACGATACCGCTGTAAAAATGGGTTCTCTTTATAAGGGTAGTAATTATAACTCTTGTCCCAAGTCTGTTCCAAAGTATTATGAAGATTTGACGATTCCGCATCCTGGTAGCGTTTCTCATACGGAACATGCTGCTATTTCGATAGACAACAAAATCGCGTATATTGATGTTCCTAAAGGTACCGGACAATATGATTACTATGTTAAAGGCCTCTCATTTGCTAATCAGAGTGTTCTTGTTGTTAGAATGCCTAAAGGCGGCCGTTTAACGCGTGTTTTTGTTAATGGTAATATTAACTTTGGAACCGCTCATCCTAAAGTTCGTATCGTTTATATGGATGATGATGTTGAATGGGTGGGAGATGACGATACTGGTCATTGGAATGCTAATGGTGGTTACGATGGTGATAAAGATGTTGAGCTTGAGCATAATGGGAAAACAGAAAAGGTGTCAACGTCTGTATGGCATGTTGACCATTCGACAAACGTTGAAAACAAGGATTATGTTGGTAACTTGCTTGTCTATTCAACGGGGAAAATCAGTTGGGGTGCGGTAACTGCAGCAGATTCCATGATTGGCTCTTATATTGCTGCAGATAGTATTACTATAGAGCAACACATGACTTTGGCTGGTCAATTGCTTGGTAAATATGTACGAATAAATGCGGATTTTGACGGCTCCTTTCAATTTATGCCGTATGACAATCCTAAGGTGAAATTGCCCAAGGCAGCAGATGATAGTGAGTATTTAATTGAAGGTATTCCTAATACCATAAAAATTCAGTTGGACAAGGCGTCTAAACTTCCAATTGATTTTAAATATTGCTTCGAATTTGAAGGGGCTGAAAATGATTTAACCTCAGGTTTGGCTTCCCGTGCTGATATCGAAGATTCGGATATTCCGTTATACAATTCCAGTACGAAAACATGCTCAACAAGCAAACCGGGTCGTTTTGAAGCCGGTGAAACGTCAATGCGTAATCCAATAACCTTGACTGCACTTAAGGACAATTACTCTCCTGAAGGTAAAGGTACTGATCGTTTGGAAACATTTAAGATATGGATTACGGGCTTGACTGGAGCTACATTAGAAGATGGTTCTTCTCATGATGGATTCATTGTGTTGACGATTAAGGATGTTGGTGGTCCTCAATTTAATGACGATGTGAAAAATTACTATGTTGAAGAAAATAAAAAGAAGGGCTTTGTATTTGATAGTATTCCTATCAAGAATGTAAAGGTCGATGTTGCTGATGCCGACAAATTCACTCTTGAAATTACGGGTAGTGATGCAACTCTTGCTAAAACTTTGTTTAATTTTGAATTGATTCCTGTCGCTCGTAAAGATGCTGATGTCTATGATACGGCTTATATCAAGATGTCTGTTAAAACGGATGATCTTAACTATGAAGCTCTTTCGCAGACCTCATTTGAGTTGAAATTCCGTTTGAAAAATGACGGAACAGCTACCGATTCTACGGTTCGTACTATCAACGTTATCGACATAAACGAAGCTCCTAAGATTACGTCTGTTGAGGATATGAATAAGGACTATTCGGGAAGCCCGACACCGTATATCTTGTATCCTAAGGAAACGCTCAAAGGAGGCGATTCTGTTGGTGTTGTATGGGTTGATGACCCCGATACCAGGAGCTGGGGCAAGTTTGATCATCAAGAATATGCTATCGATGATAAAACGGTTCCGTTTACGATGCGTCACGATACAATTGTCGTGAAAAATGGAGAAACGTTGAACCATGAAAACGGTATTGATTATACGTTCAATGTTGTGGTGACGAACTGTGAATGGGATGTGATAAGGGGCGTTAAAATTGATGGTGGTGTATGCCATGAAGTAAAACAGGAAATAACTGTTAAGGTTCAGGACGTCAATGAACCCCCGGTTATTCTTTGCAAAGACAATACTGATCCGAAGTGTAAGGGACCTTATGACGTCTTTGAACATTCCAAGAAGGATTCCGTAATCTATACGTTTATTGTGAAGGATGAAGATAAGGTCGAATCTTTTACAACGACAGTAACGGATAAGAATGGAACCGAAATTAAGCTGTTCAGTGCTGAAGTCGTGAAGAATGCGACCACAGGCGAATGGGAGTTGCCTCTTGTTGTTGCCGATGACATCGATTATGAAACGATGGATGTTCGTTACGATTTGACGATTACTGTTACCGATAAAGGTGGCGAAACCTCCTCCATTAAACGAACCATCTATATCGTTGACGTAAACGAAGCTCCGACAATTACGGGTGTCGAAGATTTGAATGATAAAATTAAGGAATCCGATAAGGATGTATATACATTCTATCCGAGAGAAGATCTTGATGCCGGTGGTTCTGTTGGTTATGTCCATACGACAGACCCTGATGTCCTACATAAAGATGAATTTGGTTTCCTGACGTTCTCTATCGACGATCAGACTGTTCCTTTTGAAATGAAGGATTCCTTGATGGTCCTGACGAAAAAACTGGACTATGAAACAGATCCGAAGGTATATACGTTTGATGTTGTAGTCGTCAACTGTGAAAGAGAAAAGAACAGTGCCGGTAAGTATGTTGTAACTGACAGGTGCCTTGCTCCGGTTACGAAAACTGTAACTGTTAAGCTCCAGGATGTTGACGAACCGCCTATCATTATTCCTAAATGCGAAGGCGATGATTGCCCCACAATATGCCAGGGCGACAAGTGTGAAGTTTGCACGGACGTAAGCTGTCATGAAGAATGTGTTGAAAATTGCGATAAGCCTTATGATCCGGTCAAGGTCTTGACCGTGTCTGTGAACGAACATTCTCCGAAGAACTATGAGGTCATGAGATATCTTGTTCGCGATGAGGACTATGGTGTCGGACATACCAAGGATTTGACCGCAGAAATCAAGAATACAACGGCTAATACCGGTGCTGCAGACCTTTTCGCTGCCAAAATGGAAAAGGATGCTGATGGTAACTGGAATGTTGTGGTTTATGTAGCAGACAGCGCGAAACTTGATTATGAAAAATTGAGTTTCTATACGCACGATGTGACGATTAACGTGTATGATCCTGATGATGGGGAAGGCGTGCATGGTTCGCTTCTCCGCGTCATCAAGGTTGTTGACGTGAACGAAGCTCCGACAATTGCCGGTGTTACCGATTTCAACAAGGATATCAAGGATGCCGACAAGGCCGAATTTACCTTCTATCCTAAAGAAAGCGTGAAGACTGGTGACTCGATTGGTTTTGTCATTGCCACAGACCCGGATACTAAGCATGAGAATGAATTTGCACGCTTGGAATACTCGGTTGTTGATCCGAACGGCGATATTCCGTTTATCATGAAGGATTCCTTGCTTGTTGTAAAGGATGCTTCTCTGCTGAACTATGAATCTGCCAAGACAGAATACAAGTTCGATGTCCAGGTCGACAACTGCGAATGGGAAAAGAGCGGTAGTAAGTATGTGAAGACCGACCGCTGCCTTGCCCCTGTCACAAAGACTGTCACGGTTAAACTTCAGGATGTTGATGAACCGCCTATCATTATTCCTGAATGTGAAGGTGATGAATGCGTCGAAATTTGTAAGGGTGACAAGTGCGAAATTTGCGTGGGTGAAAGCTGCCATGAAATCTGCGTCGAAAATTGCGATAGCCCCTATGGTCCGACGAAGGTCTTGAACGTGTCCGTGGATGAAAATTCCCCGACGGGTTACAAGGTCATGAGCTATCTGGTTAGCGACGAAGACTATGGCTTTGGTCATACCAAGGATTTGACCGCGAAGATCAAGAATACGAACAACTCTGGTGCAGACTCCCTCTTTGTTGCTACAATGGAACAGCAGACCAGTGGTGAATGGAGAGTTGTGGTTTCTGTGATTGACGGAACGAAGCTTGACTACGAAAAAGTCAAGGAAACCCATAACGTGACGATTTACGTGTATGATCCTGAAGACCCGGCTGGCATGTATGATTCGCTCCTCCGTGTCATCAAGGTTGTTGACGTGAACGAAGCTCCGAGCCTGGTTAAGCCGGTTGAATTCGATATGGATGAAAATACTCCTGTCGGAACAGTTGTCCAGAAGATGGTTGCTTCTGATCCGGATAGCAAGAACAAGAAGTTCCGTGAACTGAAGTACTCTATCATCAGCACTGACCCGGTTCCGTTCGCGATGGACTCCAACAGAGTTAAGGTCACTGAATTGCTGAACTACGAAAAGTCCGATACCACCTTTACCTTCAAGGTCAAGGTTGAAGACAAGTACGATCCGACTTTGTTTGATATCGCAGATGTGACTGTCCACGTGAAGAACGTTAACGAAGATCCGGTTATTATTCCGGATGATTGTGAAGGTTCTGACTGCACCGATGATTGCATTGGTGACAAGTGCGGCGATGGTAAGGACGATTCGCCCAAGTGCATTGAAGATTGCGATGACGTCAACCAGAAGAAGAAAGAATACGCTACCATTGGTATTGAAGAAAATTCCAAGAAGGGTACCGAACTCTTTAGATACTCTGTCTTTGACGAAGACTTTGGCGAAATTGGTAACCTTAGCGTGAAGGCTGTGGTTCTTGATTCCACTGTCAAGAACAAGACGGCTCTTACGGATCTCTTTGATCTTAAGTATGACAAGACCAAACATGAGATTGTCATGACGCTCAAGGACAGCACCAAGTTGGACTACGAAGCCCTGAGACAGGCTAAGACTCGTAACGACCCGGATCCGGAATACAAGGTCGCAATTGTCGTGACGGACCCGAAGGGCTTGACCGATACGCTCTTCCGCGTTATCCGTATTGTAGACGTGAACGAATTGCCGCTCTTCACTGTTTGGCCGCTCGTGATTACGGAAAACAACAAGGTTCCGGATACCCTTGGCCACGTGGAACACCCCAGCGATATCGACTCGCTGTCCAGGAATCCGGCTTTGTATGACAACTATCCCAAGATGACCGACGGCAACATTGACCTGTTTGACGTGGTACAGGATCCTGATGATCCGATGAGAATCTTGCTTGTCACTGATGTCAAGCTGGATTGCGAAAGCGGTAAGGTTGATGAAAACGGTGTGTTCAAGTATGATTATAACTGCGGCCAGGATTCCGCTTACTGGGTTGTATTGACTTATGGTGATACGACTTTGGGCCCTGACGCAATTCATGCTGACCAGCGTGTTCCTGTCAAGCTGGTTGACTTGAACGAATTGCCTGAAATTAAGACTGATACCATTGGTGTGGATGAAAATTCGCCGAAGGGTACGGTTGTTGATACTATCAAGTGGTTTGATATTGACCGCTTCGATACGGCGATGACCTTCAAAATTGTTAACGATCCGATTGGCTGTTTCGCTATTGATTCGAAGACTGGTGTTGTGACTGTGAAGTCTAACAAGTGCTCGGGCCTTGACTATGAAAAGAATCCGACGATCGACCTCAAGGTATCTATTACGGATTTGGTGGGTGTTCCGGATAGCTTGTATGACGACAAGTGCAAGTGCCAGTTGATTTATACTAAAAATGGCCTCCCGAATACCGTCGAGAAGACTATCAAGGTGTATATCCACGACGTGAACGAACCGCCTTCTCTTACGGATAAGACGATTACCGTTAAGGAAGACACCAAGCCGAAGACTGTTGTAGATACCGTTCGTGCTACCGATCCGGATATCGTTCCGGAATACACGGATTTGACCTATACGCTTATCGGTGGCGATACGGCTACATTCAAGATCGAACCGAAGACTGGCGCCCTGATTCTGAAGGATACGCTGGACTATGAAGCCAAGAGTAGCTACTATGTAATTGTCCGCGTAGATGACGGTGAGTTTGATGATATCGCCAAGGTCACTATCAATATCGGTAACGTAAAGGAATGGACCAAGGTTAAGATTACGGAAGCTAGCACCAAGAGAAAGACTTGGGATGAACCTGACGTAATTTATACTTATGAACCCATTCGTGAAATCTGCTGGAACCAGGACGGTTTCGATACCTGCATGACGGATCTGAACATTGCAAAGGATACCGTGGTTGTGGTGTCATGGAAGAATCCGGTCAAGGACTATGCCGGTCGTGACTCGGTCCGTATCTATTTCAACAATGCCGTTCCTGCGGTGTCTATCAAGGCCGATACGACTTTGGTTACTGCCGACAATGTGTTCACCATCGTCGAAGACATGGGTGAGGCCGACACCAATATCTATCTCAACAAGCCGAAGGATTCCATCTTCGTCGTGATTAAAGACCCTGCAAGCAAGCTGGATACGACTTTCAAGATCGAAGTCGGTCTCGAACCTATTGAATCCTCTAAGGTGCAGTCGACTTTGGATAAGATGACCAAGATCGTTGATAGCAAGATCATGCGTGATGAAACCGCCAAGAATGTGGTTGAAACCGCAATCAACGACAACCAATACAAGTATTCTTACAACGAAATTGTTGGCAAGGATATGGTTAAGGTTTCTTACATGACCGACAAGGATGGCGATCCGATTAAGGTTCCCGTGGTGAACGAAAAGGGTAAGATTGACTCTGTCGAAGTGATCACGGTGACCTACAAGACGGTTATCAATGGTAAGCAGGTTGAAGTCTCTTACCAGGCCGACGCCTTGACTGGTCAGGTCTATGTGAAGGGCCCGGCTGGTGAACTCATGGAACAGGGTGCTTCCAAGAAACTGTATGGTAAGGGCAAGGATCCCAATTCCACCAAGGCTACTTACGACGTGAATGAAGGTATGTTCACGATTACCACGGGCGGCAAGGACGTCCTGGGTAACGATAGGGTGATTTCTTACTCTGTCGACAAGAAGGGCAACATGGTCAAGAATACCGAAGGTGACGCCGGTTATTCTGTAACCTACTCCTTCGTGAACAAGTACGGCAACGTCGCTACCGAATCCGTGTTCATCGTGGTTGACCAGGTTGGTCCGGTGGTCGAAATTCTTTCGCCGATCAACAAGGAAGTGATTCGTTCGAATTCTGTGAAGGTGGTTTGGACGGTTGACGGTATCGAACAGGATACGTTGACGCTCCAGGGACTTTCTAAGGGCCCGAACGTGATTGTTCGCTTCTACCGCGACAAGGCCGGCAACGAAGCTTCTGATACGGTCTACGTATTCATGAAGGACAGCAAGGATGTGGATATCTCTGTTGAACAGCCGGTGACCGAAATTTCTGCTGATAAGATTGAAGAGTACTACGCTGTGAATCCGCCTGAAAAGGGTGAAACCTTTGCAGTTAGCATTAAGAACCCGACTACAGGCGAAGAAGTGGAAACCTTGATCGGTGGCAGCTTCAAGACCAAGGAAGGTAGCGGTAAGGAACCGTATCCGGGAGTCTCTGGTTCCAATCATTTGGGCCCGACGCTCGCTATGGATATCAAGGTGCCTATTGCAACGGCTGTGGGTGGCCTCGCAACGCTCGACGATATCGTTACTTCGGGTAACATGATTTCGCTCAAGGGCGTGGATGCTAAGGAAAGCCCGAAGATCACAGTTGAACAGTACGTCGAAGAATACTGCGAAAAGGACTTCGAACTTCCGAGTGACTTGAGCAAGGTGAACCTGTACGATACCAAGTTGCATGCCCAGATCTGGGTGTACACGTCGCTGGGTAACTTTGTGGATTACTTCAACTTCACTCAGGATTTGAATGATCCGAGCTACACGGATGACGCCGGTCTCCTCAAGATGTACTTTGAAATGAAACCGGATAAGGATGGCTTTGTGAAGGCTGACAACGGTAAGCAGTATGCTACGGGCGCCTTTGTATACAAGGTCCAGGCCAATATCCGCTCCAAGGCTCGTTGTACTGTTCCTGACCAGACGTATGGCGAACCCGGTAGCCTTGCAGATGGCTTTAGCGAAGCGACGAAGCGTAAGGGCGACGTCATCAAGAACAGTGATGAACTGTTGAAATCCTTCGGTTACCGCCGTCCGCAAAAGAAGTAAATCTAGCAGCTTAATTTTGGAGATGCCCGCTTATGCGGGCTTCTCCTTTTTATAGGGTAAAAATGTCTATCGAAGAACGTTCTACACTGGTGTATTCGACGGCTCTGGGAGGCCGTGTAAAGCAAGAAAAGCCCAAGGCCGAGCGCCCCCAGGGCGATGGCGTTGTGCGCATCCAGCTGAAGCGCCTTGGCGGCGGTAAAATGGCGAGCGTGGTGACCGGAGTCCCCCTCGACGAGCCGGAACTCAAGGAACTGGGCCGCGAACTCAAGCAAAAATGCGGCGTGGGCGGCTCTGTCAAGGATTTTGTAATCGAAATTCAAGGCGACAAGCGTAATTTGCTCAAAGCGGAGCTGGAAAAGCGTGGATACACGGTAAAGCTTGCCGGGGGTTAAAAAAGCGTCTAAGGGCTTGATTTATATCACCTGATGAAAAAAGTGAGTGCTTTTTTTCAAAAAAAAGAATATTTTTTGAGAGATAGAGAAGAGGGCTTATGATGGTCAGATTTTCCGTTTCAAGCAAAATGTTTTTACGCACGATGATGATTCTTGCCCTGGTGCCAGCAATGGCGTTTTCGGCAGCTGCAGTCGGTAAGGTCCGCATGACTTTGGGTGATGTGGATCGCTGGAAAGCAAAACAGAGCACTTGGAAATCGATCGGTTCTGGCGATAAGATTTACCAGTCCGACAAGGTCCGCACGGGTGTGGAATCCGAAGTCGTGTTCAGCTTGCCTGACGGAAGCTCCATTATGATTGGCGAAAAGACCATTGTCGAAATGGAAAGTCTTTTTGAACCCAATGAAGAGGGCGGCTTTGAAACCAAGATTGATGTTGAAAAAGGTTTCTTGAACTTTGCCGTACACAAACTCAAAAACAAGAAGTCCAAGTTTATCTTTAAGACCGGTACTGCAACTGCATCGATTCGCGGTACCGAAGGCTATATCGGCGGCGAAGGAACCTTCTTTGCCGGTTTGAAGACGGGTAAATTGGAAATTGAACCTGTCGGTTCTAACAGGTCCGTGATGATTGGCGCAGGCGAAACCACTTTTGGAACGGATTCCCTGGTGGTTGTCAAGCTCGCCTCTTCGGGTGAAGCCCGCTTTGCCAAGCGTCTTGCCAAGATTCTTTCTGACAAGTCAAAGTCTGTTAGGGAACTTCAGGCCGAAATGCAGAAGGCCGATAAGGAATTCCAGGAACAGCTGAAAGAAGAAGCCAAGCAGGCTGCAGCCGCGGTTCCCGAGAATGGTTTTGTCTTGAGCACGACCTCTCCGGTAGAAATCTGCGAAGACGGTCTGATGATTGACGGTTCTTACCGCACTTCCGATGAATCGGCTTCGCTGATCCTGAAGGTCGGTAATGGTTTTACTTCCAACAACTTGATTCGTGCCACTGACGGACAGATTCATTCCTTCTCTGAATCGGTGATTATGAATGACGAAAATGGCCTTTGGACTGCCGATAAGGCAACTCTTGAATTTAAAGGTGCCGGTGAGACAAGTTCTAAAACCATTGACTTGCAGGTTAACAAGGCATGCTCGGGTGTAAATACTAAAGCGCCGACAGCTTTGATTGCTTCTTACGATTCTTTGCGCTGCGTAGCCAATGTGGCTGTGGGCGATATGCAAAACGATGCGGGCGTTCTGGTCTTTGAATCTGATGGAAGCCAGGTGTCCGAAGAAACGGTCACCAAGAATTCTCAAAAGAGACTTAAGCTGCAAAAGGGTCGTCATGAATACGTGGTCCGCATTGAAGACCAGGCTTCAAACAAGACTGAAGTGACCAAGGTGATGGGTTGCTACCCGAACAAGAGGTTTACGATTGATGTTTTGGGAGGCTCGAAGGAAGTCTTGAGGGTGCCGCCTCCGCCCGACGATATCTTGGATCGCATTTCGCAAACTCTGCAATTTAGAATCCGAATTCCTGAAAACGATCCTGAATTTTTGTACAAGGTAACGGTCCGGCAGAATGGCAAAGTTATCTTGCAGGAATCGCTTTCGCAAATCCACAATTTGGATTACCAGATTCCTGTGACCCTTTCGCGTGACGTAAGAAATCATTTTGATATCGAAGTCGTCCACAAGAGTGGTTATAAATCAAGAGCTAAGAAGGACTACGAGGTGCGTTGATGAAACTTAGGGTTTGGATGTCAACCGCAATAATTATGGCAGCACTCCACGTGAGTGCTTTTGCCGTTGATAAGGGGAGCCTGCAAGGGAGTGTTATTGGTGGCGAAATTAACGGCTTCTTGAAAAAGGACAAGTCGCCGTACCTGGTGCAAGAAACCTTGGTGGTGCCCGAAGGCAAGGCCTTGGTTGTCGAAGCCGGTACTGAAATCTTCTTTAACGAAGGTACGGGAATCGATGTCCGTGGCGGATCTCTTGCGGTGATGGGCGAGCACCATAATCCGGTTGTGATGACATCTGCCGAAGGGGGCAAGTATTGGAACGGTGTCGCGATTACAGGCGCTAAACGTTCCGAGATGCAGGGAACCAATATCGAAAATGCGACTTTTGGTATTGCTGTTGAAAGCGGAACCCTCGAAGTTCGCGACGGTATCATTCGGAATGCGGCCCGTGCGGCAGTATATGTGCGCAATGGCGCCGTTTCTATGCAATGGTCCCAGGTGGAAGATTGTCCCCATGCCGGTGTATGGGCATCATCCAAAGCTGTAGTCGATATTGATGCGACCTCTTTGTCCAACAACCAGGTTGCTGTGGTGGCGGGCGAGGGCTCGGTTGTAAATTTGAAGCGTGCTCACCTGGACGTAAACGAGGTGGCTGTTCTCGACTTTGGAAACAATCTCCTTAAGCAGAGAGGTTCCATGATTGACGGGAACGAAATTGGCATTGTGTCCAATGACATCCCTCCTGAAGAAATGCGCCAGGCTCTTGAAAAGAACAAGACGCAGTTTTCTAGAAATACGGCCGATTATAAGAACGTCCTGGGCGATGAACCGGTTAATCCCTATGCAGATGCCGTAAAGTATGCCGGTGCCCACAGCGATTCCCCGACGGATTCCGTCTGGTCGGTTTCGGGTAGTGTCGGAATTGAATTGGGTTACCACAAGGTGCTTACCCGCCATAATTCAACAGGCGAAGCCTATGTCTCGGATAAAGATACAGTGCAGCCGGGCGAGCGCTATATCAACTATTTCCAGGTTCCTGGATTCTTTACGAACTGGAATGCCAACTTGACGATGAAAGCCCCTTCGGGTGCTGTCTTGGAATTCTTGGTTGACGCTTCGAGCGATTCCTGGGACAACCTTAAGCTTTACCAGTTGCAGGCCAGCTATACGGACGAAATGCAACGATTGATCTTGGGTGATTTCTATGCGAATGCGGGTGAAATTTACATGTCCGGGATTAATGCCTTTGGTGCAATGTACGACTTGTCGCTGTTCAAGAATTCCGCCAACGACCCGATGTTTGTAGGTTCCGCTTTTGCGGGTGAAATGAATGCCCCCAAGTTGGAAGGCAAGCGCAATTACGATGTGTACAAGGACTACATTGACGATGGCGAAGCCGAAGCCCAGCGAATGGTGGCCGGCGGTAAGATCCGTTGGAACATGCACCGTCGCTTTAACGGAACCTTAGGCTTTGTGGCTAGCAAGGATTACATGGAAGATCCCTTCTTTAGAGATGGAGGCTTGGCCGAAACGAATACGGCAAATCCGCTGGTTTCTTCGAGAACTTTATTTGCCGATGGAAACTGGCTCTTTTACCCGGGTGATGTCAAGCTGAATGGCCAGATTGCCGTCGGTGGCGCAGATACTTCTAATGCCGCCAAGATCAGGGCTGTAAACCAGGTGTTTTCGGATGCGGGCCTTGATCCGTCGAATTTTGCATTGCTGAACAAGTTGATGGGCAATTTGAACCAGGTGAATTCTCTCAGCACGTCCCAGTTGGAATCCATCTTTGGCGAAAACTCCATGAAGACTCCTTCTGAAATGCGTGCTGAATTGAAGACGCTTTTAAAGAAGGCTTCCGAAGTCGCAAAACGGACTTATGTCGCAGACAATACTCCTACGGGTGGCGAATTCTGGGGTCATGAACATTGGGCTTTTGCCGGATCGTACCAGTGGTCCAATTCGAAGACCTTTGTCGAGGGCTTTTTAAGGTTTGTCGGTAGCGAATACTATAGCGCTGGATCCGAGGACTTGTTGCAGAATACCCGCATGGTTGGCGGTAACTTGAAGCACAAAGTCTATGACTTCTGGAATCTGGGCTTCGGCTATACCATGAATGTTGAAAATGCTGCCGGTGAAGGTGCTGATTACAATATCTTCGGCATGGGCGAAGGTACTAGCTGGGGTCTGTTTACGGGAGCCGATGATGATTGGCTTAGGGAACATGAACAAGACCCGGTACGCACGCTGTACATTCATGATGGTTACTTGAAGAATGACTTCAATTTGACGGAACAGGTGGGATTGACCTTTAAGTATGCCCTTAATTACAGGACCCGTAGTACGCCGCAGCGTTTGTATGCCAATTATTCGGCAGCGTCGGGAGTCTACAATGATCCCTGGTTTAAGCCCAGGAGCGGTCGTTCGACTTTAACGGTGTTTGATGGTACGGACTCGCTTGAAATCGACTCTATACATGCCGCAAAGTACTATGCTCTCTCGAATGAGGAATATTTGGCTACACAGTTCGAAGAAAAACTGATGAAGCATACCCTGGAAGTGGGAGTCTCGTTTAAGTTGCCCAAGAATGTGCTGAAATTAGGTGCTGCCTTGGTGGGCTTCGTGGACATGTCGGAATTCAAACAGGATGGCTTGCTGACGCATTTCAATTTCAAGAACGAAACCTATGGAGCTCTGGGCTACTATTTCCACGGTAGTGACTATCTAGAACAGCGTTACCCGATTTCTTTGACGACAACGCTTGATGGATTGAAGAATTCTCTTTCTTTGATGCCTAGGTACAAGATCTACAACCGAAACGAAATGCGTGAGTTTGAATGGAGCTTGGCAGACAATATGGAAATAGACATATCTCCCGAGTTCCTGGAACTGACTCTGTCAGGAGGCTTGCGCCAGAATCTCTTGTCCTATGAAATCAACGATGACGATTACGACGAAATGGAACTGGACATAGATGCTTCTGCAAAATTGCGTATACATCTGTCGCAGGCGTTGTATTCGGACTGGACTGTGGGCTCGATTTTCAATTATCGACCGGATAACAAGGCGGACCAGTACAAGGATTTTTATATAATTGCAGCATTGAACTATGATTTCTAGCCGGTTGCAGCGGTAAACGGATTTATATACACAGGAACCTCGGAATCCCACATGAAAAGTTATTCTTGTAATATGAAGATTCCTGTTCGCTATAACCATGTTGGCTATACTCCTGATGCAGCAAAGATTTTCTTTGTAAATCCGAAGGAACTTAATCCTGCCTGTGATTGCGTGGAAAATTATTTTTTCCGCATAGTCAGGCATATTATTCAGTGTACAGAATCTGCGGCTGTATGGGAAGGCTCATTTGTCGAGGGGACTTTTGAGCATTCCGGTGTTTGCGAGTATACTGGTGAAATACTCTGGTCCGGAGATTTTTCGGCCGTCCGTGAGACGGGGGTATTCCTTATCCAAATCCTGCAAAAGGGTGGCGCTGAGAAGGAGACGCTCCTTTTTGAAACGGAGCCTTTCGAAATTTCGAATGGCTGGATTCGTCGTCAGTTGCTTGCAAACATCAAGTCTTTTTACTACCAGCGAAGCGGTGTGGAACTTACGCCCGATTTTGCGGGCAAGTGGGCGAGACCAGCAGCCCATTTGGATGACTGTATAGGGTTTCACCCGAGTATGCTTCGCGAAGGTATTTGGAATGCCCATGGCGGCTGGTACGATGCCGGCGATTACGGCAAGTATATTGTGAACGGCGGCGTTTCGGTGGCGACGCTTCTGCTTGCTTGTGAGCTGATCAGGGATTGCGAATGTGAAAGTTCGTTGAACACGGCCATCAACGCGAAGGAACCCTTTGTGGCGTCCGACGGACTCAAGATGTATAGTCTTAAAGAAGAAGTCCGTTTTGAGTTGGAATTTTTCTTGCGCATGCAAGATACGGATGGCGGCGTATTCTTTAAGGTGACTCCCGAACGTTGGGACGGCTTTATTTCGCCTAAAGATTCTGACATGCTGCAAAAACGCATGATTCTTGGAAAGTCAACGACCTCCACGTTGAATTTTGCGGGAGCCGTGGCTGCGGCTTCGCGCGTGTATCGCAATCGCGATACGGCGTTCGCAGAACGCTGCCTGCAATGCGCGGTAAAGGCCTACAAGTGGGCGGTGTCGCGACCGTTCGAAGACTGGCCCCACAATACCGAAGGCAGCGGCGGTTACGGCGACGAACATGCCGAAGATGAATTTTTCTGGGCCAGGGCCATGCTTTACCGCGAATTGCATGCCCGCGGCGAAGCCATTGACGGAGTCTCGGCCGAAAGCCTGCGTCCGCTTTTGCTAGAAGATATGAAGGTGATTCCGCCCAAGTCGGGACTGGACTGGCGCGATACGCAGAACTTGGGCTGGATTGCCCTTGCGTTGCAGGACTTTGACAAGGAATTCCGACTTTACGCCCGAACGACGCTCAACATGACGGCTCGCGAAATCATCGATATGCAAAGAAGCGATGCTTACGGTGTCCCGATGCGCAAGTTTATTTGGGGCAGTAACGGTGATATCGCTAACCATGCGTTGACGCTGGCCATTGTAAAACGTTGGGCACCCAGTTTGGGCGGTGATTCTCTGGATTTCTGGTGCCGTGAACTTTTGAATTTCATTTATGGCCGCAATCCGGTAGACGTTAGCTTTGTGACGGGCTCTGCCTGGAGTTCGCCGAAGGAGCCGCACCACCGCCTGAGCCATTCTGATGGCGTAGAAGAACCTATTCCGGGACTTTTGGTGGGTGGCATCAATAGCGACCGTCAGGATCTGTATCGTTCGCCGCTTTGTGTGCCGCATTATCCGGGCGAACAGTCGGGGCTTTCATACACCGATGAACGATGCTCTTTTGCAAGCAACGAAACTGCCATTAACTGGAATGCCCCGCTGACTGCGGTGCTTGCGCTACTTTGTTTTTGATGAGTCTGCCTTGCTGGCAGATTCTTTCTTGGACTCTTTCTGAGTCGTATCTTTAACTGTAGAATCTTTTACCGTTGTATCTTTTGCGGCGGCTTCGACAGCATTTTCTACAATTTTTTCTTGCACTTTGGGCAAAAGGGATTGCAAGTCGACAATCGGATTCTTTTCGGCTTCGTATTCCTTGGCAGAAACAATGGGCTTGTAGTAGACGGAGTCTTCTACGGTAAGGTTGCCTGCAGGGAGAAGGTCGATGTAGGAGACTGCCAGAGCAGCCCAGCCGCGTAGCCATTCTTTGCGGGATTCACGGTCGGTATACCAGGAATCGGCATTGTAGCTACGGTGGTGTACGTCCTTGGTCAGGTAAACGGGAGAGTCGCCCGAAAGCGTCTTGAAGATGTTCTTGACTCGATGGGTGGAGGCGCTTCCGGTAACGAGCAGCACCGTGTCCGCTTTGTGCAATTTTAGCCAGGGAACAATGGAATAGGCTTCGGCAATAGTAGAGGGATCGTCGTGGCGGGCGATAAAGACGGCGTTGCTGTCGAACTGTCCGAGACGCATGAAATCTTCCAGGTAGAATTCGGCATTGCTTCTGTTACGTAAAATGCGGCGTCCGAGAATCAAAACGGAGTCAGCTTTGCCACTTGCCATAAGTTCTGCGGCAAGATCGATGCGTTCCATGTCGGCGCTTTGTCCGTCAAGAACCACAACCCATTTGACGTGTTCAAACTCGTCGTCGTCAACGAGCCAGTGCCCACTCTGCGTCATGACCAGGTAGAATGCGATGACGAGGAATACGGCTGCGGCCGCAATGACACTCAAAATGATTTTCTTTTTTTGAAGCTGTTTCTTGGTGGGTAACTTAGTCAATTTTAGCTCCTTGAGTGCGGTAGAGGGCCGCATTTTCGCCATCGGCGTAATATTTCTTTCGGGTTCCGAACAAATTAAATCCGTGGTTCTCGTAAAAACGGCGGGCCTTGAGGTTGTTTTCGCGGACTTCTAGAAAGCAGCAGTCCGTTTTGTCCAGATCGAGTTGTTTCAGTCCTGCCTGCAAAAGCTGAGAACCGATTCCCTTGCGCTGTGCAGATTCGCTGACGGCTATGGATAGCAGTTCGGAGTCGGCGCCCAACAAATGAAATACGGCGTACCCTACGATGCCGGTTTCGTCTTCGTAAACAATGGCGTAGGTGTAGGGCGCCTTGATTTCTAGCTCGTATTGCCGCTCGTTCCAGTCCTGAAATGCAAGTTCACCTTGAATCCTCAGTACGGCAGGAATGTCGGCGGAATTCATTTTGCGGATGGACATGGAACTTCCTATCAGTGTAGTTTTTCGAAATAGGAGGGCTGGATGTAGTTCGCTTCTTGCATGAGGCTCGGTGCAACTCTTTCGAACAGACGAGCCCAATCGCTTAGGGGCTTGCCCTTGTCGATGACCGCCGTTGCGCCGATTTCGCTGAAAAGGGCCTTCAAGATTTCATCGGAGGCGGCGCTCTCGTCTACAACCACGTAGTTCACGTCGCTGGACTTGAGTGCCTTTACCACTTGCTCTGTTTCGATGAAGCTTTCTTTTTCGCCTAGGCGCAGGTACCAGTAGTCCTTGCGTGCGCGAATCACGACTGCTGCTTTGTCGGGCTCTGCTGCGAAGCAGGAGAGCGCTTGCAGCGTAGAAACGCCGTAGAGCTTGCGCTTGCCGCTAAAGCTTAAGCCTTCGCAAAAGGCGACTCCCGTGCGCAGTCCGCTGAAAGACCCTGGGCCGAGGGTGACCATGACTCGGGTCACTTGGTCGAGGGTCGCGCCCGTTTTTTCTAGGAGCGCGTCCAGCATGGCCGATGCGGTTTCGCCGCGGGCCGTTTCGTCGACGCTTTCTTCATAGCGGGGGCGGGCGGCGTCCGATTCAAGGAGCGCCATCGAGATTCCCTTGCGCGAAGTATCTACAAATAAGTCGAATTGCATGAAGCTATCCGTGACTTAGCGTTTGATGTAGAGGCTCTTGTCGATAATCAGGTCGATGAGCTGGCTGTAGGTGATGCCGTTGCAGGCAGCCTGCTGCGGCAAGAGCGACGTGGGGGTCATGCCCGGGAGCGTATTCGTTTCGATTGCGAACAGCTGCTTGTCTTTGGTGATGCGTACGTCGGTACGGCTGTAGCCTGCACCGCCCAAGGCGTAGTGGGCATTCTTCACCAGTTCCTGGATGCGAGCCGTAAGGTCGGGTTCGAATTCAGCCGGTGTGACTTCCTTGCATTCGCCGTTGTACTTGGCTTCAAAGTCAAAGTATTCGCGGGTGGTCATGCGCATTTCGGTCGGCGGCAGAGGCTTTTCGCCTTCGATGTAGCCGCAGCTGGCTTCTTCGCCGGCAATGAACTTTTCGCAGAGCAGGCGGTTAGAATCCTTGAACAGATCCTGGGCAATCTTGCCGGCTTCGTCCAAGTCCTTGGCGATACCGATACCGATGGAGGAACCGCCCAGCGGGTCCTTGATGACCAGCGGGAATCCGAGTTCGTCGGAAACAGACACCAGCGTGTCGCCGGTGAAGTCGTGCTTCCAAATGACGCGGTACGGTGGAGTCGGAATTCCGTTGGCCTTGTAGATTTCCTTGGTCTTCACCTTGTCCATGGCAAGAGCAGAAGCGAGGAGGCCGCAACCGGTGTACGGGATGCCCCAGTTTTCAAGCAAAGCCTGAATGTGGCCGTCTTCGCCCCATTTGCCGTGCAAGGCGAGGAAAGCGATGTCGGCGTCGGGGAGTTCAGAAAGAGCGGGGTTCTTTTTGCAGTTTGCGGCAGTGCCTTCGAGACCGCGGAAGTAGTTCACCGAGAAATTGTCCTTCTGGTAAGGAGAAAGTTCGCGGGAAGACCAGTGCCAGGTACCGTCTTTGTCGATGAGTACCGGGTGAATATTGTAACGATCCGGGTTCATGGCGCGAACAACGCCCGTGCCACTGACAACGGAAACATCATGTTCGGTGGACGGACCACCCATTAAAACTAAAACGCGCATACGAGCCATAGTAAACCTCATGAAAAACTTATGCAAATAATGTAGTAAAATAGTAGGACGCAGACAGTGGCTATTGAAAAATGAGCGATGTGGGATGTATGATGAGGAATGTGTGATGTGGAATGAAAAATTTCTAATTTCGCATTTCTCATTCCTCATTTTTAATAAACTCGGTTGCCCGCATAGCAAAAGGTTTGTATTTTGTAGGTAAAGAGAGGTTTTTATGCGTGTATTCGTTACAGGTGGTACAGGTTTCATTGGTCACTACGTGGTCAAGGCCCTTCTGGAAAAGGGTCACGAAGTCGTGATTGCGACCAGGCACCCCAATAAAGTCCCGACGCTCAAGGCAAATACCAATGTCTCGTTCGTGGAATGCGCCCTGACAGATTTTGACCTGATGGCCGAAGGACTCCAGGGCTGCGACGCCTGCATTCATATTGCTCTTGGCTGGGGCGATACTCCGAGCACCATGCTGATGAACGATACGCGTGCAACGGTGATGCTGCTTGAAAATGCGGCAAAGGCCGGTTGCAAGAAGTTTATTTACACCAGCAGTACGGCTGCTATGGGCCGTATGCGCCCCTCCATGCGCGAAGTGACAAGCAACTTGCCTATGGACCTTTACGGTGCCACCAAGGCTGCCGGCGAAGCCTTTGTGCTTGGTTTTACGCATGGCTATGGAACCCAGTTCCCTGAAGTCAAGATGACTCGCAACATTATCCGTCCGGGTTATACCTTCGGTAACCCCGCATGGCCCGATGGCTGCTCTCAGCCGGATCGCCGCTTTTTCTCAATGGCCCAGGCAGTCAAGGAAAATCGCGACATCAACATCATCAAGAATGATGGTACGCAGTTCATTCACGCAAGCCAGCAGGCTTCGCTTTACATGAACGTGCTTGAATCTGACAAGAACGAAGAAATTTTCCTCGGTCTTGGTGAAGTTTGGATGAGCTGGAAGGAAATCGCCGAAATGATGATTTCCATGAAGCCTGGCTGCAAATCCAAGGTGATTGAGACCGATTTGGGCTGGGGTGATGAACCCATGCTGTTCGACGTAAGCAAGATTCAGGAACAGTTCGGGCTCGCCTTCGATGCCCACGAATTCATGCTGGATCACGTCAAGTGGACGTATAACCAGATTTAATTTGGCTTTAGACGAAAATAAAAAAGGCGAGAGCAAATGCTCTCGCTTTTTCTTTTAACCGCAGCGGGTCTTTGTCGTGTCTATCCCGATGTAGTCGGGGTAGTCGTTGTCAAAGCAGGCGGCGCAGTAGTTTTCGCCTTCGCCGGTACATTCCTTCATACCTTCGACGCTCAGGTAGCCAAGGCTTTCGACGCCGAGCATCTTGGCGATTTCGGCCGGCGTCATGGAGCTTGCGGCAAGTTCGCCTTGGCTCGGAAAATCCATGCCGAAGAAGCACGGGTGTGCCACCGGAGGCGATGCAATACGGATATGCACTTCTAAAGCGCCGGCATCGCGCAGCATCTTGGAAAGGATCTTGAGCGTGGTGCCGCGCACAATGGAATCTTCGACCACGCAGACGCGCTTGTTCTTGAGCACGCCCTCGATGGGGTTGAACTTGAGCTTGACCTTCTGTTCGCGCACGTTCTGTGTGGGGTCAATGAAGGTGCGACCTACGTAGTGGTTACGGAGCAGGCCGATTTCAAAGCGGATGCCGCTCGCCTGGGCGTAGCCGAGAGCGGCGGTTGTTGCGCTGTCGGGCACCGAGATCACGATGTCGGCATCGACCGGGCATTCCTTGGCGAGCTGCTTGCCCATTTTGCGGCGGACCTTGTCGCAGCTCTGTTCGAAAATCTTGGAATCGGGGCGGCTGAAGTAGATGTATTCGAAAATGCAGTGGGCGAGGCGATCCTTTTGCACGAAGCGTTCGGAATGCAGCCCGTTCTTGGTGATGGTCAGGAATTCGCCGGCCTGGATGTCGCGAATGTAGTGGGCGCCGAGCAAGTCGAAGGCGCAAGTTTCGCTGGCAACGCACCAGGCTTTTCCCATGCGGGCAAGCGACAGCGGGCGGAATCCGAATCCGTCGCGGGCGACGTACATGGTGTCTTTGCTAATGAATACGAGGCAGAAACTGCCGGTAAATTTCGTGACGGCCTTCTTGATGGCTTCGCCTAAATCGGCAGCCTCGGTGCGTGCGATTTCATGCAGAAGAATTTCGGAATCGGATGTCGTCTGAAAAATATGGCCGTCGGCTTCCATTTCGGCACGGAGCTCGGCGGCGTTAGTGATGTTTCCGTTGTGGGCGACTGCAATCTGGCCCCATTTGCAACTCACCAGAATCGGCTGCGCGTTGGCAAGCGTCGAGGCGCCTGTGGTGCTGTAACGCACGTGGCCAATGCCTGCAAAGCCGTCAAATTCATTGATGTCGTGTTCTCGGAGAAGGGTCGATACAAGTCCCATTGACTTGCGGACGCGAATCTTGTCTCCGTCGGTGACCGCGAATCCGGCACTTTCCTGCCCGCGGTGTTGCAGGGCGTAAAGCCCCATGGTAATATTCCTTACGACAGTGTCGCCATTGTAAATGCCGATCACTCCGCATTCTTCGTGCAATTCGTCGAGCATAACGCCTCTTTGAAATGTATGTCCCCTCTACCTCGAAGGTCACAGCCCACCCGGACGGGTGCAAGCAAGGGAACGGCCGCCTTTGTTAAGCAAAAAATGTGCCATTTTGGCGATTTTGGCTCAAAAACGGCAATTTTTAAAGTATAAAACAAAAAGGTTTTACAATTTGTGTAAAATCTTGTGAGTTTATTTACAATTTGTGTAAGAGACGTGCTGTTCTTTGTTAGAGCAGCATGCAAAAATCCCCTGCACATGCAGTGCAGGGGTATGTGTCTAGGCGAAATTTCCGTTAGTTCACTTCGATTTCAGTCTTGTCTTTGTAGCAACGAATTGCGTTATAGGTTTTCTTTTGAGCCGAAACGAGGGATTTGCTAGCTTCGGGGTCGATAGTGAATGTCCAAGCGTCGCTGTTGGAATTTTGTGTGGAAGTCCAGAAAGAGGTTGTTTTTGAAGACGATGTCAAGAGGGCTTCGGCGGCATCGATTCCGCCAACGGTCTCGAGCAATTGATTCCATGCTGTCGTGTCGGGGAGCTTGAAACCGGCGGGGCAAATGTCGAAAGCCGCGGTGCACTTGTTGTTGATTCCGCATAGAGAATTTACGGTATCCTTGGCTCCGGCCCAATTGTAAAGAGCGCCGTTCTTGCATTTGTCCGTGTCGCTACCGGTGCACTTTCTTGAATCGCCGAGATTTGCGTCGTCCTTGATGCAACGGACTGAATGTGCAGAAGTAATGAATTCGTTGCCGATATCGGCTCTTCCGTATGCGTATGCCGAGACCGTATCTCCGTTGCTATTTATTTCTATGCCGAAAGATTGCGTGTGGGCCATATTTGCAGAAGTGGTGCTACCTTCAACCATTTCTTGCAGCCAGAAACGCGTCTTTATGCCTTGATAAACGAAACCGCTACTGAGTTTGTATCCTGCGGGAAGTGCATTAAATCCATATTTGTCTGTACCGTTTCCGTTTCCGGGATTCGGGTCGTTTTTCCACCATTCCCAGCCGCTTGTGCTCTTTAAATTGGCTCCGGCGGTATTTGCGCCTCCTGCGATGCTTATAAGATGGTTCCATTCTTTGGTCGTAGGAACGTGCCAGCCTTCGGGGCAGGCTTCCAAGGCTTCGCTGTGAGTGTACAGACGGCCATATTTATCGCAATTTTCAGATTTGTTGTCGTAGCAGATGCCGAGATCATTCATATCTTTGTCAAAATCGAGATTCAGGTTCTCTGCCATCCAGACTTGGTCATTGATGAGTGTGACCTTGTAGGTGGTAATGGAGCGGTCGTCGAACAGATAAAGGGTGTTGTCGAATTTCAGGTCTTCGGTCATCCAGATGTAATCGCCGACTTCTGCGGTCTTGTACTTGGCGCCGTCACGGCTATCGGTAATCGTGGAATACTTGACATCGAGGCTGCTGGAGGATTTAGCTAGCGAACTGGAAGACTCCGCCTGGGAACTGGATGAAACTTCTTCAGAGCTGGAGGATTTTGCTTGCGAGCTAGAAGAAAGTTCTGCTTCCTTGAAGATCATTCCGCCATCGCAGGTGATGTCGTCAATATAAAGGTAACTGATGGCAGGCTTGGTTGCAATGTGGAACATTAGGCCTTGTACGTTCTTTCGGTCCAAAGTGTCGCCTTCAGGAGATTTCAGCTTGGTCAGTTCAATGACTTTCGTTGTCCAATCTTCTGCGTCTTCGAAGGACACCTTGAACTGGGTTCCGTCGGCCCAGGTGTTTTTCGTTGTTTCGATATTGATGGAGTGGGCAGCACCCTTATAGCGGTAGAAAAGGTCATTGCAGAAAGAGAAGTCAATGGTTTGACTGCGGACGTCGTTTACGGCAACGCTGAATTCTACAGAAGACATTCCGTATTCAAAATCCGATTCCTTCTTTGCCCAATTTGATCCTTCAATTTTATCGATGATTGCGAAATGGTTACCCTTCTTGGAATTTGAACTAGGCCTGTATTGGGCGCTTGTTTTCTTTTCCACATACAGCTTCCATTCAAGGTTGGCCTGGGAAACGACGCCATTCCCGTCAAAGTCTTCGAAAATATGGAACATGGAAAGGTCAAGATCTTTTTGCCCGTATGTGATTTCTCCATCGCAGGAGATGTCGTCAATATAAAGGTAACTGATGGCTGGCTTGGTTGCAATGTGGAACATTAGGCCTTGTACGTCCCTTCGGTCCAAAGTGTCGCCTTCAGGAGATTTCAGCTTGGTCAGTTCAATGACTTTCGTTGTCCAATCTTCTGCGTCTTCGACGGACACCTTGAACTGGGTTCCGTCGGCCCAGATGTTTTTCGTTGTTTCGATATTGAATGAGTGGGCCGCACCCTTGTAACGGTACGAAATTTCTTTACATTTAGAAAGATCGTATGCCTTAAAGGAAGATTTTACTTCAAAGGAATATTCAATGGAAGATTTCCCGAATTCGAAGCTCTTGTCGTTCTTGGCCCAGTCGGTGCCGCTGATTTTTGTAATAGCGGCAATATGATTTTCTTTGTTTTGCGGGTCCGTGATGATTTTATAATCAGCACTTGTGTTTTTTTGCTTGTAAAAGTCCCATTTGGCATTGGCAAGCGTCAGGATTTCGTTGCCGTCAAAGTTTTCTATGTAGTACTGCTTGACTCCGGAAGGGGTCGTTGCTTCGGAACTGGAGGATCCCGTCTTGCTTTCTTTGACGGAAGAACTGCTCTTGTCGTCGTTTGCACCGGAAGATTCAATAGTTTCTTCGCTGTCGGAGCTTTCGGGCTGATTCGGTTCGGTACTGCTGGAATCGCCGCCGCATGCTGCAAAAAACAGTGTGCAGGCAAGGCCTGATCCCATAAGAAATCTGGAAATAGATTTATATGAGTTGAAATACATTTTATATTCCCTTATATAATGCTTTTTAATTGCAATAAATATAATATAATGGGAGTATGTTTTAGAACGAATTTTTTTAGCAGCTCACGACGAGGGCGATAAGGCCTGCGAACATGGCAACCTTCACGAGTTTTTGGGCGCGGCGGTAGTTACGCTTGTTTGCAAAAACGAGAATCGCGATGACGGCGGGGGTAAAGGCGATTCCGGTGATAATCAAGAAAAGCATGGGGTAGTAACCCTGCGCGACAGGCAGCGGTAAAATGGCCCAGGTGAAAAGGCAAATGAGGCCGGCGAGGCGCCTTGCGGTAGGGGCGCCTGCAATCAGCGGGAATGTCATGATGCCTGCTTTGAGGTCGCCGGTTTCGTCTTCCAAGTCCTTGTAGATTTCGCGGGCGGTCGTGAGCAAAAACGCAAACAGCATCGCGGGGTAGAGAAGTCCGATTTTGTTCGAAATTCCAAGCGTCGATTCGATGGATGCCTTGAGGCCCGTGGGGTAGAACAGGCAGAGAATCAGGGGTGTTGCGCAAAGGAAGGCAACCGTCATGTTCTTTAAAAGCGGGATGTGCTTGAGCCACTTGTTGTAGGCAACAAGAAGCGCGCTGAGCAGCACAAAGAAAATGCAGGCGGTGCCGTTCGTTTTGGTCATCAGACTGTCGACAAGGCCCACCGCAATCGTGAGCACGAGAAGAATAATCCACGCCCTCCGCGCCGCCGCCACCGAAACCGTTCCGCTCACCAGCGGACGCTCCGGGCGATTCAGGCGGTCGCTATCCAAGTCCCAAATATCGTTCTGGATGTTTGCAAAGGCAATTGCAAATGCAAAACCGAGCGCCTGCAAAACAAGCGGAAACCATTCGATACCGCCCGTCGTTGTGGGCAACGCCGAAAGCAGGTAGTAGCCAATCACAAGCGTGACCATCGCAATCACGATATTCACCGGCCGAGACATTTTAACGAGGGCTAGGAGCATGGGTAAAATATAGCTTTCTTTTTGATTTTCTATATTTGCGGTATGCCGTTTTTTACCAAAAGCAATCTTGTGGACTTGCGGGCGGAAGCCGAGCAACTTTCGATTTGCGTGGAGCATTTTCTGTATGCGTCCGAGCGCGTGGTCGAGGGCGACTACAAAACGAAGGGCTTTTACGACAACTGTATCGAAAAATGTAATGGAAGACTCAAGGCGATTCATTTTTTGATGGAGTCCATTCGTCAGGATAGGCCTGTTTCGGAAGACGAACTCCAGGAATCGCTTCCGGATTTTTTAAATTGCAAGAAAGATGCTAAATAACGAATTCGATGACGAACCGGAACCGCTCCGTCGCGTAAAGCCGACCCGCCGCGATCACCGCAGCAGGCGTATTGACGTGATGCGTGAATTGGAATCGGGCGTGGTAGACGAGCGCCCGGTCAAGGAGCGTTTCAGTCGCGAATTCAAGAATCCCCGTATCAAGAAAATTAAGGACCCGCTGGAAAAAATCGACGAGAAGGATTGCGTCGAGGGCTTGGTGGTCGAAGTGCACCGCCGCACTTGCGAAGTGCGCTTGCCGGAAGAAGGGACTGTCACGGCCATGTACCGAGCGACGACTTCGAAGGCGCTGGGGGAATTCCCGGCGGTGGGTGACCGCGTGCTTTTGGGGCAGGTGAACGAAGACGAGGACAGCGGCGAAGGTGTTGGCTCGCAGAAGTACTGCGTGGTGCGCGTGCTCCCGCGAAAGAGCGAACTCAAGCGCCCCGGCCCCCGCGATAGCTTTAGGCGTAAACTCACCTTGGCAGCAAACATTGACCAGGTGGTGATTGTCGCGAGCGTGACGCAGCCGGAATTCAACTACGGATTTATGGACCGCTTCTTGCTGGCGGCGAACCTGAATAACTTGCCGTTTGTGCTGGTGCTGACCAAGATGGACCTGCTACCGAATGGCGAAGCCGACCTGAACGACGATATCCGCGACTTCATGAGTATCGTGGACAAGGTGATTCCTGTGAGCGTGAAGACCGGAGTGGGCTTGGAACGCCTGCGTGAGGAACTCCTGGGCAAGTCGTCTGTGTTCAGCGGGCAGAGCGGCGTGGGCAAGTCGACGCTGGTGAATGCCTTGGTGCCGGGTGCGGAACTCGAAACGGGTGCCGTGCGTGAACGCGACGGAAAGGGGAGGCATACGACGACTTCTTCGAGCCTGTTCGATTTTCCGGGTGGCGGCTACGTGATTGATACGCCGGGCATTAGAAGCATTGGCCTTGCCGACGGTGACGATGACATGGACGGTGAGACCTTGGCGAAGATTTTCCCGGGATTTTTCGAGGGCGACTTGTTTACTTGCAAGTACAGCAATTGCAAGCACCTGAAGGAACCGGGCTGTTCTGTGCGCGCGGCGGTGGAATCGGGCAAGCTTTCGCGAGCCCGCTATGCGAGTTATTTGAGAATTTTGAATTCTAGGAATTAGGTTTGATGGATATTGCGATAAAAATTACCTTGGTGGCGTCGATTGTGCTGGTGGGTTACAACCTGCACCAGTTGGTGACGAGTTACGAGGCAATTTGCGAAAAGGTCAAGGAATTCAAGGCGATGGCGCTGGAAAACGATTCGGACGAAAGTTCGATCCGTCGTTCGAATTTTGTGTTGACTGGAACCCTTTCGCTTTTGTTTATTGCGCTGACTTACCTTTCGGATTTTGCTTATTGGGTGGTGGGCGCCGTATTCTTGAAGCTTGCCGTATCCATGTACTTGTCGCATTTGGAAATTTCGCAGATTTTCAAGGAAAATTCTATCCGCCCGAAGTTCTTCAAGATGACCAAGGTCGATGCCGCGGTGAATGTCTTGATGGGGCTTGGGGTGGCGGTGATTTCTGTGTCGTGAGGAGCCTATGAAAAAGATAATCGCCTTGCTCGTGTTTGCGCTGTTCGCCTGCGTTCCGGCCTGGTCGCAGATGGATGCTGCCATTGATCCGACGACGGGTGCTGCCGCAGGAACTTCTGCCGGACCGTTGCTGAACGGGATCCGCACGCCGTTGATTATTGGTGGTGCGCTCGGCTTTGGGTCGGGCACGGGCGTGGGTTCTGACCGTGGAATCGGACTTCGCCAGATTGAACCGATGATCGGTATCTGGTACCCGGGAATGGCTTTGCTCCGTGTGGGCTACGGCATGTACGGTTACGAAGAAGATAACGATGATGGCAAGGATTACCAGGTGGACCATTCGGAAATGGATTTCGAGTTGGGACTCCATTTGTTGGGCGAGGTGTATTTGCTGGGCTCGTATTCCCGCGTGAAGGAATTGAGCGACCTGGGTGACGTGGCTTGGAACGAATGGGGCGCTGGCTTTGGTTCGCTGTTGTTTATTTTCTCGAAGACGATGCTGTTTGCTGAAGTCGCATATCGCTGGGTGTTGACGCATTACGATCCGTTTATGGACAAGAAGGTTCACGGCGGGCGCATCCAGATGAATTTGGGATTCTCGGTGTACGTGTTCTAGGAAATGTGGTTGCGTTTTTAAGGAATTTGTTTTGTCTGATTATAAGAAGAATGTTGCTGTTTTAGGGGGAGCGTTCGATCCGGTTCATTTGGACCATATTAGGGTAGCAAAGACTTGTTTGCAAAAAGGATTTTGCGACGAGGTGTGGTTTATGCCGAGTCCCGACCGTTGGGACAAGAAGCTGAATGCGAGTCCCGAAGATCGCTTTGCCATGCTGGAACTTGCCATGGAAGGCGACCCGCGGCTGATTCTTTCGGACTTGGAAATTCAACAGGGTGATTTTCGCGGTTCGTACGTGTTTTTGTGCGGGCTCAAGGAAAAATTCCCGGACATCAATTTTCGCCTGCTGACCGGTGCCGATACCTACGACGGCATTCCGCATTGGCGCGACCCGATGAACTTTTTCGGCACGAACTACAATGGACACCTGCTGTTGCGCGACATTGAACTGATTGTGTTTGCCCGTAACGGTTACCCGAAGCCGGATATTGTAGAACACAAGGCGAAGGGTTATGCTGACCTTTTGTGGCTTGGGCCGGAGCAGGGCTTTGAAGGCGTGTATTCGAGTACCGCGATTCGCAAGGCTTTGCTGTGCGGCGAAGAACCCAAGGGCTTGCACCCGAAGGTGTACGAGTATATCAAACAGCATAATCTGTATAGGGAATAATGTCGCACGCGCCTTCTGATATGTACTTTGAAAGCGTTGTGCAGCCGGAGCATGAAGGCTGGCTGTTGCTCGATTCGCTCTGCAAGCGCTTTACTTACCACAGTCGCGAACTGTGGGGTGAGAAGATTGCGAACGGCTTTGTGGCGGTAAACGGCGAAACTGCGAATTTGGAAACTGTTGCGCATCGCGGTGACAAGGTGGTGTACCACGTCACGAACTACACCGAGCCCGAAGTTCCGACGGTTTTTAAGGTCGTATTCGAAGACGACGAATTCATGCTGGTGGCAAAGCCTGCGGGCGTGCCGGTGCATCATACGGGCCATATATTCTACAATACCTTTACGGCGATTGTGCGTCGCGGAACGGACTACGAAACCGCGACCCCCATGCACCGCTTGGACCGCGATACGGGCGGACTCATGCTGTTTGCGAAGTATGCGGAGTCGGCGGCAAGATTCCAGAAAAATCTGGACCGCATTTTGCTGAAGAAATTTTATATGGCGGTCGTGCGCGGGGACTTCCCGTCTGAACATGTAGACTGCACGATGCCGTTACGCGAAGACCCCGCGGACCGCTTGCGGCTCCGCATGCACCACTTTGCCGATGGCAAACCCTGCCACACGCGCTTCAGAAAGGTGGGTGTGGGCGAGTTATCGCAACCGGTGGCAGGCGAGTCGAAGTACTCGGTGGTGGAGGCGGAACTTTTGACGGGCCGCAAGCACCAGATTCGGGCCCACCTCGCCGAGCTCGGGTTCCCGATTCTGGGTGACCGCCTGTACAGCTTCGATGGCGTTTACTACGAGAAGATGTCTCGCTCCTGGTCTCGGGATCCCTCTGTCGACAATTCCGAAGAAGGCCTTACCGCCGAAGACCTCACGGCCCTCGGTGGCAAGTCTCAGATGCTTTATGCCTACAAGGTCGAAATCCAGTTGCCTTACTGGAAAGAATCGCGCGTTTTCGACTGCGAAGACTATCCGACAGACATGGCAACGCTTGTCCAAAACGCAAAAAAGAATGCGTAAGTAGCGAAAATGCTCTCGAAAATGATTTTTTTTCAAAAAAAATCGCAAAAATTCGCACTTACCCCTTGACGAAATATTCTGAATATCTATATTTGGTGCCGTCGATGAGAGCGATCTCAACGACCGAGTCTAACGACTAGATTGCTTCATAGCTCAGTTGGTAGAGCCCGCGACTGTTAATCGCGTTGTCCTTGGTTCGAGTCCAAGTGAAGCAGTGAAAAAGGTTCCGATGCAAGTCGGGACCTTTTTCGTATACCTAAACATATAAACGTAATTTCACCTGTGTTTGCTCCATCTTTTTCTTTGATTGTTGCTATTTTTATGGAAAAATATGGGGATAGAAATGAACAAAATTGTCCGTCTTGGTGTTGCAGGCCTTTTGGCTTTTGCGGTTTTTGGTTGTGAATCTTCGGAATCTTCGTTGGAAGTCAACAAGGTTGATGAAATTTCAGAATTAACGGAAGCTGACAGCTCGAAAACAGATTCTAAGGAGAATCCGCAGAAGGATTCCAAGGACAGTTCGAAGACCGAATCCAAGGATAGCACGAAGACTGATTCTAAGGATGATCCGCGGGAGGAAACTCAGAGCGATTCTACGAAGGTGGTTTCGATTGATCCTGATTCGAACCAAAGTGAAACGATTCAGGAACTGCAAGTCGTTTATCATGATTTTGATGCGAGTTATCCGGACTTCAACAACTTCCAGTCGGAAGCTTACGAAAGCCAAATGGACTCGCTGCGCGACTCCTTCAAAACATGGAAATACCTTGGATATGCGGACAATGAAGATTGGGTGACTCGCCGTACAATCCCAGATGGTTACGATACGTATGGTTGCGGAAATGCCAATACGCCCGAATACGGAGAACTTCTGAAAGGGGATAATTCCGCTGAAGTCTGGTACGGCGAATTCATGTCTTGCGGTGAATCGGTAGGTACTTCCATGCGAGGCCTTGTTCATGAACTTTGTACCGATGCGACTGATACTTGGGATGCGCAAGACGAAAATAACCGCTCTTGCGATAAGTATTGCAAGGGATATATATGGGCAAAACGGGTTTATATTACGTCGGGAATGGTCAAGCCGACACTTGAATTCCCGAAGGGCGAAGATGGCAAGCCGAATTTACTCGAACCGGTCATTACCAAGGCGCGCAATGCTTGTGACAACAAGTATTTTGAACAGTGGTTTGCTGATAATGAATTGAATAGGCGTTCTGAAGGAAAACTCGCTCTTGCTCCGATTGATGAAAAATCGATGGGACTTTCGTACGACTGGAACAATGGTGGCTTTTATCCGTTGGATTCCGTTTCCGATAATTTGAATTTTGTTTCGGCGAATCTGAATTACCCGAATCAATTCGGCGCCCAGGGCCTGTCGATTTATTGTCCTCCTTATGACTACATGTTTGCATCGTCGCAGAAGGATTATTTGGGGAGAAGTACGTCTAAGTTGTGTGCGGATTGGTTGTCGCTTGGCGGCCCGAGAGTGGGTGATGCTGCGGTATATGCCGCTTTGGGTCGCGGGAATGATGGACTTCGTCATTTGCGCAATTCTGGCTTTACCATGATGGGTTATGCCCCGTTCAAGTATAAGAAAGATGCTGATAAGGTGTTTGAATTTGCCTCTCTTGGCGACATGTGGGTCTTTGTAGATGGCGTGCTTGCCCTTGATTTGGGCGGTACGCACTTGCCTGCCAATGGAAAGGTTGTTTTGAAGGATCTTGCCTCGGATGGTCACGGTTGCCATGCTGATGATCCTTTGGCTGCCTATTGTGAAGGTCGTGTCGATGACAAGGGGGCCTGGAAAGATGGTTCTTGGCACCATTTGCATGTTTTCTATGCAGATAGAAGTGTCGATGGTTCTACTTTTTACCTTAAGTTTTAACCAAAAGGAAATTTTATGCTGAAAAAATTATTGGTAGCCTTGTTTGCCTTTGCGGTTTTTGCCGTGGCAGACCCCATTTCTATCGAAGGCCGCTTGACCGAGATTCCGGGCAAGATGCCGAGCAACGACCTGTACAGTTATGTGTACGTGTTCAAGTACAAGGTGCTCAAGGTGGAATCGGGCAAATTGGATGCCAAGGATGTGCTGGTGGGTGTCTATAATCCGCTGATTGCCCGTGGCAAGGTGAAGGACAAGATGGCTGACAAGTCCAAAGGCAACGTGGGCGAGTTCAAGGCAAAGGCCAAGCATAAGCTCAAGCTCGTGCCGCTTGAAGGCAACTGGGACGGAGCTGTCGAAGACGAATATTTTGATGATGAATCTCCGCGCTATCTGGCTGTTGAAGTCAACGAGTAACTAGTGGTTTTTTCGTCCCAGATTTTTCTGTTCTATTTTTTGCCGACCTTCCTAGTCGGCTATTTTGTGCTGTATCGGCTGCATGCCAAGCATTCGACGCTGAATTTCTTCATCACGATATTCAGTTATATCTTTTATGGATGGCTCGAACCTTGGCTTGTATTCCTGATGTTCGGCTGTACCCTGGTGGTGTACGTGGCGGGCCGGTTTATTTCGGCACCGGGAGCGTCTAGGCTACAGAGAAATTTGGCTCTTGGGGCCGCTATCGCGGTAAATCTTGGTGCCCTGGGGTATTTTAAGTATTACATGTTTGGCATGGGCGTGCTGAACGATGTGGTTACAAAGCTTGGCTGTGAACCGTTCTCGGTCATGACGGTTCTTTTGCCGGTGGGTATATCCTTCTATTCGTTCCAGTCGATGAGTTACGCCATTGACGTGTGGCGTGGTACGGCTCCTCCGGTAAAGGATTTTGCCACATTTGCCTGTTACGTAGCCCTTTTCCCGCAGTTGGTGGCGGGCCCGATCGTGCGTTATAATACCGTGGCCGAAGAACTTGCGACCCGTAAGCATACCCTTGAAAATTTTGTGCGTGGCATGGTGTTTTTCTGCTTTGGCTTTGCGGAAAAGATTTTCCTTGCGAACCAGGTGGGCATTATTGCAGATCGCGTGTTTGCCGCCGATGCGCCTGGCGTGCTCAACAGTTGGTGGGGCTCGCTTGCGTACATGTTCCAGATTTACTTTGATTTCTCGGCGTATTCCAATATGGCAATTGGTCTCGGCCTGATGCTTGGGTTCCATTTCCCGCGTAATTTTGATGGTCCGTACCGATCCAAGAGTATTACTGAGTTCTGGAAACGCTGGCATATTTCGCTGACGAGCTGGTTCCGTGATTACCTCTATATTCCGCTGGGGGGGAACCGTGTCGGGAAGGCGAGACTTTATTTTAATTTGTTCATGGTGATGTTTGTGAGCGGCGTGTGGCACGGTGCTAACTGGACGTTTGTGTGCTGGGGCCTCTACCATGCCTTCTTTATGATTGTAGAACGTGCGAACAACAAACAGGCCCTTTATGCCAAAATGCCCAAGGTCGTTCAACTTGTGGCTACGCAGGTTATCGTGCTCTTTGGCTGGGTGCTGTTCCGTGCCGACAATATTGGCGAAGCTTGGCGTATGTGGAAGTGCTTGCTGGGACTCAATGCGGTCAGCTCTGCCGATGCGATCTTGTCCGCTGAAATATTTACGCCCAGTTGCCAGTTCTTTATGGCGCTGGCCTTCATGCTTTCGTTCTGGAAATTCCGCAGCTATGATTGGTGTGACAAGGTATCGCCTCAGCGGGTGGCTATTGCCTTTGTCATCTTTATTGTGGCAGTCCTCGCTCTGTTTACCCAGAGCTACAATCCGTTCCTTTATTTCCAATTCTAAAATCGGATTGGCGAAAAGAGCTCTATTAAAGTAAAAGAATGTTAGTAGAGTGGGCGCCGGGGTGTGTTTTTTCTAAATTTACCCCCGATGAAAAACATTTTCCTTTTCTTGCTGACTTTGTGCGCATGCTCGCTTTTGGTTTTGACGGGCTGCAATGTTCCATTCTCTGATGAAGATCCGGTGGTGGTATCGGTGGGGGAATCCAAACTCCGTCAATCAGCGGTGTATCGTCTTGTTCCCGAATGGGACTATCTGTCGGATCGTGAAAAATTGACCTTCCTGGAACATTGGATTGATGAGGAAACCATTTACCAGGAAGCTATCGCCAAGGGCTTTTGGAAGGATCCTGCCTTGCAGGAACAAATCAAGCGTACGGAACGCAAGCTGACGGTCGATTACTACCTGCAGACCTTTGCCGACACCATGATGCTCGGCGATACCGAAAAGCTCGATTATTACCATGCTCACCCGGAATTCTTCGTCCGCGGTCGCAACTTGCTGACCGGATCGATCCTCTACTTTAAGGATTGGCAGATGGCGGAAATGTATTATAAGGGACACAAGAAGTTGACCTATGAAACCTATGCTGCTAACAGCTGGATGGTAAAGCGTATCGAAAATTTTGATACAGTTGCGGTCAGCCCCGATAGCTGCCTTCTTCCGTCCTTTACCGATGTAGAATTCGGCAAGCTGTCGCAAGTGAAACTTTGCGGCGGTCAGCTCAAGGCTGTCGTTGTTTTGTCGAGACTCGATTCTGCCGATGTGCTTCCCTACGCCGAAGTGGCCGAAGATGTGGCTGCCCGCGCTTGGGTCGAACACCAGAAGACGGTGCTTTCTCGCCTGAAGAAGGAATGGAAGAAGGCTCGCCCGATTTTCTCGCAGATGAATGTTTTTAGTGAAAAGGAAAAGTAATGAGATTTCCTGGTCGTTTGGTTTTTGCTTTGTGCATTCTCGGCTTTACTTTTGCCGAGGCTGAACCGGCATTGATGGAAGGAATTGCTGCTGTTGTCGATGGAAAGCCGATTATGCGTTCGGAGTACTTGAATGCGTTGTACCGCTATCAGGAAACCCCCGAAGGAAACGCCATGTCGGAAGCGGAACAACGCAAGTATGTGTTGGATCAGCTGATCGAAGAAAAAGTTTTGCTTAGCCGTATTGACCGCGATTCTATCGTGATTACCGATCATGAAGTGGATCAGCGCGTGAATGCGCACTTGTCGCAGCTTGCCGCAAGCCAGAATACGGATTTGGCGACTCTTGAAAAGGCAATTCGCGCTCAGCTTGGTATGAGCATGGCGCAGTACCGTGACCAACTGTCGAAGCAGATTCGTAGCCACATTGAAATGGCCCGCGTGCGTCAGCGTCATGTCGGCTCTGTTACACCGACCAAAAAAGAAGTGGATGCTTTTTTTGCAAATTACAAGGATTCGATTCCGCAACAGTTTAATTGCGTGTTGTTGAGCCACATCCAGCTGCCGATTGTTCCGGATTCCATGATCGTGGATTCGGTCAAGAGGATTGCGGATGCCCTGATCGATACGCTGAACTTGGGCATGAGCTTTGAACTTTTGGCGAAGGCCCATTCGCAGGACACCTCTGCTGCCAAGGGTGGAGACTTGGGTTACTTTAAGCGTGGTCAATTGGATCCCGTCTTTGAACGAGCCCTTGATCAGCTGAAGAATGGCCAATATTCTTCGAATCCGGTAAAGACGAAGCTTGGCTGGCATATTGCCCGCGTGCTTGGCCGTAAAGAAGACGGTGTGCGCTCTGCACAGATTTTGCTCCGCACGGTCCCGACTTCAAAGGATACTGCGGCTGTGATCGCGCTTGCTGATTCCTTGCAGAAAAATGTCAAGTCTGCAGAGGCCTTTGCTGCTGCCGCCAGGAAGTATAGCGAAGACAAGTCTAGCAACTTTGCCGGTGGCCGCCTCGGTTGGTTCCAGCGCAACGAAATGGAACCGGCTTATGTGGATCCAGTTGCCAATTTGGAAGTGGGTGAGATCTCGGAACCGGTTTTGATTGATGGTGCGTATCACTTGTTCCGCCTGGACGATTCTCGCCAGACTCGCGATTTGAACTTGGAAGAAGATTACGGCAAGATTGAACAGATGGCTGCAACTCATCTGGAAAATCAGAAACTTGAAGCGCTGGTGAAAAAGTGGCGCGACGAGGTCCATATCGAAATCCGCATGACGGAATAATAACGTTCCCCTATGATTCATTTTAACCACGTCACTAAATCTTACGAGGATAATTGGAAGGCTCTTTCCAACGTGACGTTGCGTATTCATAAGGGTGAATTCGTGTTCTTGACGGGGCATTCCGGTGCCGGTAAGTCGACGCTTTTGAAGTTGATTTACATGGACGAACGTCCAGACGAAGAACGCGGTGGCCAGGTGATGGTCAAGTTTACGGGCGACTGCCTGTATGACAGCAAGAATACGCCTGACAACAAGATTCAAGCGCTCCGTCGCAAGATGGGAATTATCTTCCAGGACTTTAAGTTGTTGCCGGACCGCAATGTTTTTGAAAATGTGGCGCTTGCGCTCCGCATTGTGGGAACGCCTAGCAGCAAGATCAATGCAGCAGTGTTCGATGCTTTGGCGTTGGTGGGCATTAGCCAGAAGCGCTTTGCGATGCCCTATACGCTTTCGGGCGGTGAACAGCAGCGCGTGGCGATTGCGCGTGCGATGGTGCATAACCCGTATCTTCTCTTGGCTGACGAACCGACTGGTAACCTTGACCCGAAAAACGCTGAAGAAGTCTTTAAGATTTTCAAGGAAATCAATGCCCGTGGTACAACTGTCGTGATGGCGACGCATAACCCAGACTTTTACCTGAATAGCCCCTTCCGCCGCTTGGTGCTTGATCACGGCGAACTCTTGAACAGAGACTTGATTTAATTTGTCTTAAATTCAGAGGGGTGAAAATGGGTACTTGGGTTAAGTGCATTTTTTGTTTGCTACTTGTTAGCTTGTCTGTGTTCGCCTCCGAAGAAGAATCGAAAAATGAGTATTGGCGAGAAAATCAAAGCCATGATGTGTTTTATTTCGGTGCCGATGTCTCTACATGGTCGGATCATGTTGATTACAATATGGTGTTTGAAGCGGGAAAGCCCATTTTAAATCGCCTTTATTTGACGGCTGATTTTTTGAATCTTCACATTATGTCTGACAAGGATAGGGAAGATTCGGATTCGACAGCAAGAATAACGGGCATGAGTAGCCTAGTGTCGCTGTTTTTTTTGCCATTTGTTATGTCGGGCAATGAGTCTGAAAATACCATGTTCGGTGTCTTGGCCTTGATGAATCCGACTTTGGAGTATTATTTTTGGGAAGGTCTTACGACTGTATCGGTTGGAGTTGGTTATAAGACGGATTGGTTTGCTTTTAGTCCCGGCCGTGAGTTTTATTTTAGACCCCATGCAGATGTGAACTTGAATGTATTCTTGATTAGGATTTCTGCATCGTATGCCTATGTGGTCAAGGATACCTATGACCTGAAAAAAGGTTCCCGGTTTTATCTAAGAATCTATATGGGGAATTGGTATTAGTTAGACTTGAATGGCGCGAATTTCGCCGGGCTTTAAATCGCCGAGGACGTATTTGTCGAATTGAATACGCATGAGGCGCATGACTTCGTAGCCGAGGTGCGCGAGCATGCGGCGGATTTCGCGGTTCTTGCCTTCGGATAAAGTAATTTCGAGCCAGCAGTTCTTTTCGCCGTCGCTGTGGAGGACGGCGCGTTCTGCGTGCATGAATTCTTCGCTTTCGCCGAAGACGCGGGGCGGAACGCTAAAGCCTTTTTCCATTTGGGTGAGTTCGTCGGCGGTGGGTTTGCCCTTGACTTGCACTCGGTAGATTTTGAGGTGCGAGGCGTCGGTGAGCGCACGGTCCGCCCAGGCTGTGTCGTTAGTAAACAGCAGCAAGCCTTCGCTTGCGGCGTCGAGGCGGCCTACGGGAGCGATGTGCGGCATGGGCTTGCCGGGATACATCTTGGCGAACTGCTCGCGGAATAGATCCATTACGGTCTTGCGGCCTTTTTCGTCGCTTGCGGTGGTGACGATTCCGCGGGGCTTGTTCATGGCGAAGTAGACGAATTCGCTTGCGGTAACGGGCGTTTCGTCGACAAGGATTTCGTCGTTTTCGTAGGCGGGCGATTCGGGGTCGCGCACGGGCTTGCCTCGGAGAATCACGTGGCCTTCGCGCACCAGCTTTTCGGCTTGGCTGCGGCTGCAATAGCCGCGTTTGGAAATCACGCGGGCAACGCCGTGGGAGCCTTGCTTTGTGGACTTGCGGTTATTGAATGCCATGAAGCCCCGCAAGAGTGTGGTAAAGTTTTTCGTTTAGCGCGTTGTTGAGCGCGTCTGCTGTAGCAGTGTCTTCAAAACCCATGTCGCGGGCGCGTTCGCCGCAAACGTCAATGCCTAGAATTTTTCGGTTTTGGGCAAGATTTTGCAACGTGTCGGCGAGCTGTTCAAACGTGAGCGAACCTTGATCCCAGTTGGTAGCGGCCTCTGCTGTAGAGAGCGCGTCTTTGTCGATGCTGATGTGACACGGAAGTGTCATCCTGAGCGAAGCCCATAAGGGCGAAGCCGAAGGATCTTTCCCGAATGAATTTAGTTCACTTTCGCGGATGAAGGTGACTCGGTTGAGAATTTCGGCGGAGTTTGCTTGGGTAAGGTCTTCGCGGATTTCTTCAACTAGGTGGTCGGCAACTCCGATGACGGTTACGTTCTGTACGAACTTGTTGTGGTCTAGAACTTCTTTAATCCAGCCACCGCAACTCAAGATTCCTTCGAATCTAGGCGGTTGCATATCGGGATGGTGGTCGAATACCACAAGGTCAAAAGGCTCTTGAACGCAGTCTGTCCAGAGCTTGCTCATGTAGTGGTAATTGCCGTTGTCGAAGAAATGAATGCCGAAGGAATCGCCTCGAACGCTTTCGATTTGCTGGCGGAGAATGGCTTGCGCTTCATCGTCGCAGTAGCAGTCGGTGCCGTCAACTTGAGTGCAATCAAACCAATGAATATTCTTGTCGGTAGCAGCAGACTCCCGCAACCCTTGCATAAAGGGCTGTTCGGCGTAAACGCCTGTAAAATCTTGGATTGTGACTATCGGCATCTTGACTCAAATATAAACTTATTTGCCGAAGCGCTTGCAGAAGGTGCAACTTTGACAAAGCGGGTGGCGTAATTCGTGCTTTTCGAATCCTTCGCGGAGGCTTTTGGCGGCAGGCGATTCGAGAATTTCGGCAAGGCTTTGGTCGGCAATGTGCCCGAGCGTGATTTGCCCGCTATGGTCGAGGCAGCAAGCGACTACGCGCCCGTCGTGTAAAATCGCTACATGCGTGTCAAGGGCGCGGCAAGTCCCTGTTGTGTTTCTCTCGTCTCTCGTCTTTCTTCTCTCGTCTAATATAGGCCATTCAAAGCGGGAATCTTGATGCAGGTAAATTCTTCCGACAACGGGGAAACTCTTGTGCCGGCTGCAGAAATGTTCCAGCGAAATTTGTTGGCGAGGTTCTGCGCCGCTTGATGTGTTACCGAAAGCTTCGTTGACCTTGGAAATCATGGTGCGATTCCATGTGTCGCTGGCATCATCGCCTACGTTCCAGAGCCTTAAATTGATGTACAGGTCGGGACGTGTTGCATTGGCTATCTTGCAAAAATCGAGGACATCTTGAAGGTGACTCTTCGCGGCATCTGGCGGAAGTTCCGCGTAGGCATGCGTCGAAAAATTCACCTGTCGTACCGCAGGGGAGGCTAGAATCAACTTGCCGGTGCGTGCAATGGTGGTACCGTTCGTTGTTAAGTTCAGTTTGAGCGGTGTGGCTTCCAGTTTTTTCAGGAAAAGTCCGAATCCCGGATGCAGCGTGGGTTCGCCAAGTACATGAAAGTAGACATTTTCGGCTACGGTCGCCGATTCGGCGATGCAACGCTCAAATAATTCCGAACTCATGAAATCACGCTTGCCCTGCGAATTCTCAGGAGAAGCCATTCCGCAAGGGCAAAAGCTGCAATTCAAATTGCAAACATTCGTGATTTCAATGTAGACGGCGTTCATAAACCTTAGTAGAGATCCTTCGACTACGCAACTACGTTGCTTCTACCCAAAGGGCATAACTCAACTAGAGAACTAAAGTTCTAAGTTTCGTATAGCTCAGGATGACATTCGATGCTATTTTAACCTCAGCTTTTTCTGGGCGTAAATGCTTTGTCCGCCGTTGCAAACGAAGGCAACCACGCATACGATAAAGAACGCGGGTAAGGTGTCAAAACCAAAAATCTCGGCGCCAATGAAGATGGGGGCCAAGAGTGTGTTGGTTGCCCCGCCAAAGACGGCTGCGTAACCGAGGGCTGCTGCAAGCGGCAGGGGAACGCCCACCATGGCGGCTACCCAAGCACCGAATGTGGCTCCGATGGCGAACAACGGTGTGACTTCGCCGCCCTTGAACCCGACGGCAATCGTTGCAATCGTGAGTGCAAATTTCAGAATCCAGTCGCAGGCAAAAACCGTCGTGCCAACGGCGGCTCCATTTGCAAAGCAAAAATCAATTAGATTCGTGCCCAGGCCCGCATAGCGGCCCTGCCAGAACAACAGCAAAAGAAGGCTAATGGTGATGCCGACAAAGGCGATGCGCTTGACCGCATTTGGCAACTTGTTCGCGGCGAGTTTCTTGGCGAGTGAAAGCAATTTGGCAAAACCGCCACCCACAATGCCGAAAAGCACGCCGAGTAGCGCGAGCTTCAGCACAAATTGAATATTCAATCCGGTTTCATTCCATAGGAGTCCGGCAACATTCCAATCCGGGAACAGAACGCTCAAATTCACAGAGAACTTTTCAAGCCCGAGCATTTCAGAAACCTTGTAGGCCGTAAATGCGGCGACCGTTGCCGGGAGCAATGCCGACAGATTCAAGTAGCCCACAAGTAGAACTTCGAGCGCGAGCGCAATAGCGGCGAGCGGCGTCTGGAAAAGCCCGGCAAAGCCTGCGGCCATGCCGGCAATCAGCAAAATCTTGCTTGCGTTTTCGACAGGAATTTTTTTGCTGATGTTGTGTCCGAGTGTCGCGCCAATCTGAATTGCGACGCCTTCGCGGCCGGCGCTTCCACCGAACAAATGCGTAAGCCAAGTGCTCGCCGCGACCATCGGGATCATGCGCAGCGGAATTTCGCTTTCTTTCCCATGGGCGACTCCGAAAACCATGTCCATGCCGCGTTCGGTGCCCTTGCCGAATTTCTTGTAACCTAGTACGATTGCCACACCAATCAAGGCGAGTCCTGGAATCCAGTAAAGCGGATTGGCATCTCGCACCGCGCTCACTGCCAAGAGTACTTGTCCAAAGAAAGCCGTAAGGGCTCCGACAATGGCGCCCACGACGACCGCGGCAATCGTCAAAATCGGGAGCGATAGCCATTTCTGAACAAATGCGCTGACTCTAGCTTTCATTTGTTCCTTTGCCATGCGCATCATTTGCTCCTTCATTTCGGGAGACATGCCGGCGAATTGTTCCTTGAATTGGTTGTATTTGCCAAAATCTCTAAAATTCATGGATAATCCTTGATTGCGCGGTAAATTTAGAAATTTAGTTTGAAAAACAGATTTAGTATATTTGAATTATGAAATTTCTTGAATCCCGCTATAAAAAGATTTCAGTGGCTGTCTCTGTTTTGGCGGCTTTGACTTGGTCTCTTTCTTCTTGCGCTTCTAGCAAGCAGGAACCTGAAACGGCTCAGTCCAATGTTTCTGATGAAAGCCGTCCTGCCGCATTGCCGCCACAGCCTTCGACGCCTGTCACGGTGTTCGAAATGAAGTTTCTGGAGGCGGACAAGCAGGTGCGTATAGTCAACAAGCCGACACTTGCGGCGCTTGATTTTGCGGCGTATTTCAACAATCCCATTCGTTTGGCGGGCAAAGATGAAAAACCCGAAAATTACGCGGGCAAGATGGCTTCGGCGAAGGTGAATGAATACCCGTTCCCGATGCTGGATTCGATTCAGGAATATGAACCGGCGGCGATTGCGGGCAGACAGCCTTTGGCTTGGGAACCGCTATCCAAGATTCTTTATGCCCAGACTGGAAACGATTCCTTGGGCAGTGTGCTGAATGCTGTTGAGGCGGTCAAGTGGGATGAACCCGAGGTATTCAGGGCTTTCCAGACAGTGACCCGCATGTGGGGCGTTCCCCTGAGCGATGGCTCGGTAGATTGGTGGGTCGAAGTGATGCCTGCCCAGTGGACGGGGCGTTCCGTATTTTATGGCAAGCTTAAACTCTCTTCGAAGGGTGAAACGGCTGAAATCCTGAATTACTACTTGACCGGCGAAATGAACATCGACGATGCCATGAACTGGGCTCGTACCTTGTCTTCTTATTGGTATCCGACTTTGAATACGGATTTGGAACCGCATACGGCCGGTGCCCCGTGGGAAGGTGACAAGAATAGGCCTTTCGCCGTGATGCGTGGAAACCCGATGGGTACGCCGATGTGGGTTGCTTTTGAAGTGCCTGCATTCCGCATGAATGACGAGGCCTTGCGTGCCAAGCGAACTGCCGATTCCTTGGCCGAAGCGGGCGAGGTGGTGCCGGTGAACCGTACGCTCGATACAAGTTCTGCTTTCAGACTTGAAACGCTTGCTTCGCTCGAAGGTTCGTGCCCGGCAAATGATGCCACCAAAAAGTTCCACGAAGCTCTCTCGAAAAAGCTGAAGAAGCTCCCGAAGGAACAGAATGCCTGGGCCGGTGGCGATATGCTTTGGTTCAGACGCAATGCCAACTACTTGCTTGCTGATAAAATAACCAAGCAGGATTCCTTGCACAATCCGCTCCCGCGCTTGCTGGAACTCAAGAAGTATCTGGATTCCTTGAATGTGCAGCTCTTGGTGGTGCCGGTTCCGGTGAAAGAAGAAATTTACGGTGAACGCCTGGTCGAAGGCACGGCCGCAGACCTTTGCGTGAACCCCGCTGGCCGCGAATTTACTCGTGAAATGCTTGCCGCTGGGCTTGATGTGCTTGACCTTTACCCGGCCCTGATGGCAGCAAAGTCTGGCGATGAACCGCCTCATTTCAGCTATCAGCGTTACGATACGCACTGGGCTTTGCCCGGTATGCTTGCCGCTATGGAATTGCTTGCCTCCCGTGTGACGCAGTATTCCTGGTACGCTGAATCGGGTGCGCAGCCGGGTTCGCTGAATTTGCAGGAAACCAAGACGCTTCGAGAAGGTGACTTGGTGGCTCATTTGCCCGATGCCGAAAAGTCGAAGTACCCGGCAGATACCTTGCCGGTTATGAAAGTCTTCAAGGGTACCGAAGCTTACAAGGGCGGCAAGAATTCGCCGATTCTCTTGATGGGCGATTCCTTTACGGGAGTGTTTGAATCCGTCGATCAAAAGAGCGGTGGTCCGGGCTCGCTTCTTGCTTATGCAACGGGCCTTGACGTGCAGGTGCTTACTAGCTGGGGCGGCGGCCCGGGCGTGTACCATCGCATGATGAAAATGAAGAAGGATATGCAGAGCAAGCGTCTTGTGATTTACATGATGACTGCTCGCGACTTCTGGCAATCTCCCATGGAGTGGGATGCTCTCTAAATTATCGCATCTTGCAAAGCGCCTTTTCTGGCCGGTGCTGATTGTCGTCTTCGCGGCGTCACTAGCGCTGGTGCTTTGGAGCGGACAAACCGAGAATATGAGCTTCAAAGATGCGGCTTGTTCTTTCGAAGACAAGTTGCCGGGCTGCTTGGATGTTGAGCCCGCGTGGAACGGTGGTCTTGCTTTCTATGACAGTATTTTGAAGGCTACCGATGATACCTTGCAGAGCTTGAAAGCTTTGCTTTGGGAACACTGGAATCTGAAATTTGCCGGAGCGGGGGAGCCTGCGGTGGCGCAAAATTCCATATTGCCTTTGCGCGTTCTTGAAAACCGGAAATCCGGCTGCATGGGCCTTTCGTGGCTTGCAATGATGGTGGCTGAATCTAGGCAGATTCCCCTTGCGGTTATTATGCTGCCGGGTCATGTGTTCTTGCGTTATGGCGCGGATTCTTCGACTACAGTCAACTTGGAACCCAATCGCGAAGGCTATAGCTATACCGATGCCGAATATCGCGAAAAGTACCAGGCCGGCCCCTGGACGGGCCTTGAATTTAAGCCCCTGACCCCCACGCAATTTGTGGGCCTGGCCGCCTTTAACATGGGAAACCTGTACCTGGATAGCGATTTGCGTCGTGCCCTGACGTGGTACCGCATGGCCGAGGAATTCTTTTCGGAATATCCGGGGATAAAAGCCAATCAGGAAATAGCTAAAAGCCGCCTGCCAGACCACCTTTAATCAGGAAAAATGCCTAAAATTGCTATTTTTTGCAAATGCGGGTTATTTTTTGGCTGTTCGTTAGTATTTTGTTTTGCTCCTGTTCCAATTCGGAGTGGGTTTCTTATAGTTCGACAGTTGAAGTTGCAGAAGATTCCCTTGCGGGAATGGTACGTGTCAATGCGGTAGACGCAATCGCGGTTCTTGGAACAAAAAATAAGGAAGCGCGAGCCAGTGAACGCCCTGAAATGAAAGTGAAATTCAGCTATGATTTCTCTCTTGGTCGGCATGAAGTGACTTGCGATGAATTTGATTCCTTGATGAGCGATGCAACGGGACTTGTTCTGGACTGCGAAAATGGAAATCTTCCTGCGACAAATTTGACCTATTTCGATGCGGTCCTGTATGCAAATGAGCGCAGCAAGGCTGAAGGCTTTGATACGGCTTACACCTATACCAACGCCATGTTCGATTCCGAAAAACATTGTACAAGCCTAGAAGGCTTTGCCTACCGCCCCGAAGCAAAAGCGTTCCGCCTGCCCACCGAAGCGGAATGGGTGCTGGCGGCGAGTCAGGATTGGAACGTGGATTCCAGCTGGAATGGAAAAAATTCCAATTATCAGTTGCACTCGGTGTGCAGTAAGATGGCGCTGAAATCGAAGTTTTGCGACATGGCTGGCAACGCTATGGAATGGGTGAATGATTGGCTGGGTTTTTTCCGCGATACGACGGTGGTGAACTATGTGGGTGCTCCCGATGGAGGCAGACTTGGCGAGCGAGTGGTAAAAGGCGGCAGTTACCGCAGTGACGCTAATTCGATATCCCTTTACTCTAGGGGAGACGTCTATACGGTTACCTCGTCGACTCGTGCAGATTATGTTGGATTCCGCCTCGCGTTTGGTGATGTTCCGGATGCGGTATGGATGAATTCTACAGGAAGTGCGAAAACCAGTCGCGTGATTCCGCTAGCCAGTTCCGAGACCATGCATGATCTAGTTGGGGTGTATAAGGCAAAGCTCGCCTTTAGAAACGATCTTACGGGGAATCTGGCTTACATTGACTATTCAAATGGAAACCTGTCGGTGGTCGAAATAGAAGACACTCTTGACGTTTACCATCCTGAAATATCACCGGATGGAAAGAAAGTCGCTTTCTGTACAGGCCTCGAAGGTGTTTCAGGCAAATCGGCAGTCTATGTCCGTAACTTGGATGCCGAAGGTTCCGGTCTCGTAAAACTCGAAGTGAAGTCGGCCGCAATCCCTCGTTGGCGCGTGCTGGAAAATGGGGATACCGTCATTGTTTACGTGACCAGTGCGGCAAATAATAAAGATGAAAAATCGTTTAGCAATGCTTCGACGGCGCAAGTCAAGTTCCAGTACGGCATGTTCTGGAAACCGCAGAAGCTTTTTGACGGGGCTTACCATGGTGGCGTTAGTAATGATAATTCCCTGGCGGTAACGGGGGCGCGACTTCTTCGAGCTCATAAGCCTTTTACTGATACGGTGTGGTATAATGGCGAACAGGCTTGCAACGTATCGCTTGCAAAAGATGACAGTAAACGTACGCTATTCCTTGACTTTGCCGGCAAAACAGGCCAAAAGTTTGTGGGCGAAAGCTATGCGACTCATGAACGCCTGTTGATTGCCGATAGTACCGGAAAATTGATTCAGTCTGTGGGCGCCCCCTCTGGGTTGACTTTTGATCACAGTGAATGGGCAACTGGCGTAGAAAACATTGCTGTTGCAACATTGACGAATTCGAATGGTGCACATCAGAAGATCGTGCTGGTAAATCTTTCTGATAGTTCTGTAGTTGAACTAGTGGAAGGAGATGAAGTCTGGCATCCGAATCTTTGGGTGCAGGGAATCTATTTCTCTGAAGACGATATCCGTCTTGACCTGGATAGCGCCGGTGTGTACTATAACAACCAGGGCGGTGAAACGGCTATCATTCTCCGATATAAAATGGAATTGCTGTGGAATTACAAGGATACCGCAAATGTGGTCATCTTGGGCTCGTCGAGATCGTTGAATGGCATAATCCCCTCTATGCTCAGCCAAAAGTTCTTTGGAATTAATTTGTCGATCGCTCCCAATATGATGGTTGTTTCGGATTATCTCTTTAAAAACTATGTTTATCCGCATGTGCGTAACCTAAAGTACCTGGTAGTCGCTCTTGATATTGATTTATGGTTCCACGAAGATTCTGAAGAACAGAATTTCTTCTATAAGGAATACAAGAAATATCCGGGCTATCTCTATGACAGGCATCATAACTATTGGAAAGATGAGTTCCCGGATAAGCTCCCTCGCTTGACGGAAGTTTCCTTGGGAATGGAATATTACCAGAACCGTTTGGCGGTTACGAGAGGCTATAATTATGAACCCTCCGGCTCATGGGAAAAAAAGCCTGCTGTTGACAACGATAGCGCCTGGATGAAAAAAAAATCGGCTGCTTACAAAGCGAATCTTGAGCATTTAAAGAACATTTTGCAACTTGCGGAAAAGAAGGATATATATGTCATCGGGGTGATATTCCCTCAAAGTCCCAATTTTATGAATACGGGATCCTTTGGACGATACGGTATTCGTAGGAGTGAAGCTCCTGCGTTGCTAGACGAATTCAAGGAAATGGAAAAGACGTATCCGAAATTTGTGTTTTGGGACGAAAATAAAATGGGTAATCACGGCTACAAAAACGATATGGCCGTTAACCGGGATCATTTGAGCTATTTCGGAGCGCAACGTTTGACAAAACGTCTTGATGCCCTGCTGAAAAAGCTTAAGTAGCGGAGTGCCGTATGAAATGTTGGACTGTTATTCTCGGGGTTATATCGTTCTTTTTCTTTGCATGTTCCAATTCGGAATATGCTTCTGATTCACCCCAAATCCCGTCTGACATTATTTCCGTAGATTCCGCTATGACGGGAATGGTTTCTGTCAAAGCGATGGGTCAAAAGACGGTGCTGGGAACGACTTCTAAAAATGCACCCGCAAATGCTCGCCCGGCAATGAATGTGAAATTTGATTATGATTTTTTGCTAGGTCAGCATGAGGTGACCTGTGGCGAATTTGATTCATTGATGCAGCGCGCTACGGGACTTGCCCTGAATTGTGAAAAGGACAGTCTCCCGGCAACAAATTTGACATACTACGATGCGGTCTTGTTTGCAAATGAACGTAGTAAATCTGAAAATTACGATACGGCCTATACCTACACCAAGGCGCTGTTTGATGCTGAAAATCATTGTGTCGATTTAGAGGGATTTGCTTATCACCCCGAAGCAAAGGCATTCCGCTTGCCGACTGAAGCGGAATGGGTGCTGGTCGCTAGTCGTAGCTGGAATATAGATGCTGGATGGAATGCTGAAAATTCGGATTACCAGTTGCATCCGGTTTGCGAAAAGGCCGATACGAATATGAACTTTTGTGATCTAGTCGGCAATGCGTTGGAGTTTGTAAACGATTGGCTTGGAAAGTTCCGCGATACGACTTTGACAAACTATGTGGGGGCTCCTGATGGTGAAACTCTGGGACAGCGAGTTGTAAAGGGAGGCTGTTATCGCAATGCGGCAGAATCGATTAATTTGTACAACCGTGGAGATGTGTATACCGTAACATCTTCGACAAAAGCGGATTACGTGGGATTTCGCCTTGCATTTGGGGCAATCCCCAATGCGGTTTGGATGAATTCCTCCGGCAAAACGGATGCCAGTCGCGTTGCTCCGCTTGCAAGTTCAACGACTCTGAAAGCGTTGACTGGAACATTCCAGATGAAACTGGCCTTCAGGAACGATCTTTCGGGTAATTTGGCGTTCATTGATTATTCTAGCGGGACGTTGTCTGTTGTCGAAATAGAGGATACTATTGAAGTGTTTCACCCTGAAATTTCGCCTGATGGAAGAAAAGTGGCCTTCTGCACGGGGCTTGAGGGAATTTCAGGAAAATCTGCCGTCTATGTCCGCAACCTGGATGCCGAGGGTTCTGGCTTGGTAAAACTTGATGTGAAATCGGCTGCGATTCCGCGCTGGCGTGTACTCGAGACAGGCGATACGGTAATCGTGTACGTGACCGATGCGGGTAACAATAAAGACGAAGAGGCTTTTATAAAGACTTCGACGGCGCAGGTAAAATTCGAAAATGGCGCGTTTGGCAAACCGCAAAAGCTTTTCGACGGTGCTTACCACGATGGTGTCAGTGACGATAACATGCTTGCGGTAACGGGAGCCCGGCTGCTTCGTGCAAGGAAATCTTTGCATGATACGCTATGGTATAATGGAGAACAGGCTTGCAATGCTTCGTTGTCGAAAGATAGCAACAAACGAACTCTGTTCCTTGATTTTGGCGGAAAAACGGGACGAGCCTTTGTCGGATATAATTATTCGACTCATGAACGTTTGCTGGTGGCCGATAGCGATGGAAAATTGATACAGTCCGTAGGTGCTCCTGCTGGTTTTTCTTTTGACCATAGCGAATGGGCCGGTTTTTCCAGTAATTTGGCTGTTGCCTCTTTGACGAATTCGAACGGCGCCCATCAGAAAATTGTGCTCGTGAATCTTGCCGACAGTTCGCTTGTGGATCTTGTTGAAGGAGATGAAGTTTGGCACCCCTGCTTATGGGTAAAAAAAATGGAGATCGCTCTTGATAGTTTTAAGTTGAACTTGGATAGTGCGGGCGTATACATGAACCCCAATGATGAATGGGGCTCCGTGCTGATGCGTTATAATATGGAACTATTGTGGCGTTACCGGGATTCTGTAAATGTGGCCATTGTGGGGTCTTCACGTCCGTTGTATTCCTTGTCTCCCCAGGGCCTGTCACCTGAATTTTTTGCAGTCAATTTTGGCCACACGCCGAATTCCATATATGCATCGAGGGATTTCCTGAAAAAATACCTTTTGGGTCATTTGAAGAAATTGAAATATATTGTAGTTTCTTTGGATATTGATTTCTGGTACAAGAATGATGGTCCTGAAAGTGATAATTTCTTTGCCTCAACCTACAAGAATTATCCGGGATACGTGTATGATGAAAACCATAAATTTTGGAACGACGGATATCCCGACGGTTTGCTCGAATCTACCGAGAATTCTATTTCTGTGGCAGACGGTTATGTGTATTTGGATGATCGTGGCCGTTATACAAAAACGTATTGTCTTTGGTGGGGCGGTCCGGTAGAAATAGAGCTGGATTCGACCTTTTATGACGACAAAATGGATTTGATAGACAGTAGTCTTGATGCTTTAAAAGATATTATCGATATGGCCAAGGATAAAGATATCCAGGTCGTAGGAATGATTTTCCCGCAGAATCCCAAGTACAAGGAAACAGGCGCTTTCGGCCGTTATGGAATGCGTCGCAGCTTGGCGGAGTCCTTGATCGAACAATTCCATACAATGGAAAAGAAATACAAGAATTTCACGTTGCTTGATGAAAACAAAATGGGCGACCACGATTATTCAGATCAAGAAGCCGTTGATTTTGATCACTTGTGTTATAGCGGTGTTCCTAAAATTACGGCTCGACTAGATTCTGTCCTGAGGACCCTAAAATGAAAAAGTGGTTCCTCTTCTTGATAGCGGCCTTGCTTTGTGCCTGTTCTAATTCGGAAAGTAATTATGGTGAGGTCGACGACCTTCCGGTTAAAGATGATGTCGTGCCGGATACTTTGATTGCTGACACCTTGAAGACGGATTCCCTTGAAGAAAAGGATTCTCTACCAGAAGATACAATTCCGGTGGGTGTTAAGGAAGATTCCTTGAAGGATATGTGGCATGTCCATGCCTCGGGCTCTGTCGTGACTTTGGGTACTGATGAAAAAGTCCGTTCCATAGACCGCCCGAAAATGAAGGTGAAATTGGATTATGATTATTATATGGGTCGACATGAGGTGACCTGTGGCGATTTCAGTTCGCTTATGAAAAAGGCTACGGGGCTTTTGCTGGAATGCGAAGACGACAGTTTGCCTGCGACGAACCTGACATACTATGACGCCGTTTTATTCGCCAATGAACGCAGCAAGGCCGAAGGGCTTGATACAGCGTATACCTATGTCTCGGCGAGTTTTGATTATGAAAAGCATTGCGTGAACTTGGAAGGCTTTGCGTATCGTCCCGAAGTCAAGGCCTATCGCTTGCCGACGGAGGCTGAATGGGTCTTTGCTGCAAAAGAGAACTGGGATCCTGAAAATGCATGGACTTCGGACAATTCGGATTACAAGTTACATCCGGTTTGCAGTCGCAAAAATAATCCGGAACTTTGCGATATGGCCGGAAACGCCATGGAGTGGGTGAACGACTGGATGGGCTCGTTTCAGGAAAAGACTGTGACTAATTATGTGGGGGCTCCCGATGGAGGCCCGTTGGGCCAACGTATTGTGAAGGGGGGCTGCTATCGCAATGCGGCGTCTTCTATCACGTTATATGGCCGTGGTGATGTCTATACGGTAACATCTTCAACTCGTTCGGATTATGTCGGCTTTAGACTCGCTTATGGCGCGATTCTCAATGCGACATGGATGGGAGATGGCGGCCGTGTTAGCGAAAGTAGAGTTATACCGTTAGCGAACTTGTCGACGGTAGAAACCTTGATGGAAACGAATAAAGTGAAGTTGGCTTTCCGCAACGATATTTCAGGAAATTTGGCGTATGTCGATTATTCTAATGGTTCGTTGACTGTCGTTGAAATAGCGGATACCATAAATGTCTATCACCCTGAAATTTCACCTGATGGTCAAAAGGCGGCCTTCTGCACGGGACTTGAGGGGATTTCGGGGAAATCTGCTGTCTATGTCCGCAATTTGGATGCCGAAGGTTCCGGACTTGTAAAGCTTGAGGTTGAAAATGCGGCCATTCCGCGCTGGCGTGTGCTTGAAAGCGGCGATACGGCGATTGTATTCGTTACCGATGCCGGGAACAATAAAGATGAATCTGCCTTCCGCTCAACTTCGACTTGGCAGGTCCTTTTTGCGAATGGACAATTTGGCGCTCCGGTGAAGCTTTTTGATGGCGCGTATCATGGAGGAATTAGCAGTGACGGAAACATTGCGGTAACGGGGGCGAGACTTCTTCGCGCCCGTGTTTCCGGGAAAGACGCCGTATGGTATAATGGCGAACAGGCTTGCAATGCCTCTCTCGCAAAAGATGACTCTAAACGTACGTTGTTCCTTGATTTTGGCAGTAAGACTGGCCGAGATTTTGTCGGGAAAAGGTATGCGACTCATGAGCGGTTGCTTGTGGTCGATTCCGCTGGAAAGTTGATCCAGTCGGTGGCTGCGCCGTTGGGCTTCGCCTTTGACCATAGCGAATGGGCGGGGAATAGTAATTTTGCCGTCGCGACGCTTGTTGATGCAAATGGCGCGCATCGAAAGATTGCTCTTGTCAACTTGTCTGACAGCAGCGTCGTCGACCTTGTTGAAGGGGATGAACTTTGGCATCCGAGTTTGTGGTCATTTGTAAATAGAATCATTGACGAAAAATCAAATTTGGATCCAGATAGCGCCGGTGTTTACCTGAATTCCAATGGTGGTGATGCAGCCATTATTATGCGCTACAAAATGGAATTTTTATGGAAATATAAGGATACGGCGAATGTGGTTGTTCTCGGCTCGTCACGACCGATGAACGGCATAAATCCCTTGTTGCTTAGTGATGAATTCTTTGCAATCAATTTGTCGAATGTCCCGAATATGATGGCGGTGTCGGATTATTTGGCTACGCATTATGTGTTTCCGCATGTAAAAAATCTTAAGTGCCTTATCGTTTCTCTGGATATTGACTTTTGGTATGTGGACGAGTTTAGCTACAGTAATTTCTTTTATGAGGAGTATAAGACCTATCCTGGATATGTCTATGACGAATCCCACGATTTCTGGAAAGACAGCGTTCCTGAAAAATTGGCGGAAGCGACCGAGAATTCGATGGGCTTTGATTATTACGGATCCCTTTTTAGGGATACTCGCGGATTCATAAAAGTTGATCCGGGTTCTTGGGAAGAAGATCCGTCCGTTGATTTTGACAGTACATGGAAGGATTACGGTTTGTGGCTCTATTTTGCAGCCTTACAACACTTGAGGCATATTTTGTCGATGGCTGAAGATCAAGGCGTGTATGTCATTGGGGCGGTTTTCCCGCAGAGTCCGAATTTTAAGAAGACTGGAGCGTGGGGCCGTTACGGCCTTCGTAGAAGTGAGTCCGTTACATTATTGTCCGATCTCGAAAGTTTGGAACAGGAGTATCCCCATTTTATTTTCTGGGATGAAAATAAAATGGGTGATCATGACTATACCGATGAAATGGCGACGAATAAAGATCATTTAAGTTATTTGGGCGCTGTTCAGTTTACGGCTCGACTGGATTCGTTGTTGAAGACTTTGGAATGGTAATAGCATTTTTTGTCATTCTGTTCGCGATTTTCCCGCTGACCGATACCGATATCTGGTGGCATTTGGCGTGTGCTCGCGAGTGGGTGACTACGTGGACGCCTGTTCGTGCGCCCGTTGTGAATGTGCATGAATATTTTCAGCTGGTTGTAGGCTTCATCTATGGCTTGGGCGGTGCCCCGCTTTTGGTGGCATTCAAGGCGGTGCTGTGGGGCGTTGTCTTTGCATTGTTTATCGGACCGCAGAAAATAAAATTTGATGCGCAGTCCTTGATGAAATTTATATTCGTTCCTGCGCTTCTCTTTTTATCGTTCCAGCTATTTGAAATCCGCCCGGTGCTTTTCAGCTTGTTGTTCTTGGGTGTTTACTGGAATGCGATCCCGTGGCTCGCTAAGAGATGGCGTGAATCTAGATTCAACGTAAAGCTGGTGGCGTGCGCGGTAATGATGCTTGCCATTCAGTGGATTTGGTGCAAGTGTCAGGGCCTTTATATTCTTGGCCCGATTTTCGTGACGCTCGTATTGTGCGCCAACTTGCTTGAAACTAAAAAACAATGCGGGTTCCGCGTAACATCCGTCGTGCCGCAAGTTGCTTTTGTATTGCTCCTTTGGCTAATGCCGTTTTTGCATCGCGAAGGCCTAGCTTTATTCCTGTATCCGTTTGGCCTCTTGGATCGTCTGCTTGGCCTTACGCCTTCTGCTGCGGTATTTGCAAGTCAAATTGCTGAGAACCGTTCTCCTATAACTCTTTTGATGGCGGGGGAGAACAGGGTTGATTCTGGAGCGATGATTCTTTTGAGTCTTGCAGGAATGATACTTGCGGGCTTGAACGTCGTGCGAATTGTCAGAAAACAAAATAAGACAGGGGGCAGTGCCGTCAAGTATTTGTGGCTGTTTGCGATGGCGATTCTCGCCCTTGTTGCCGAACGCAATTTTGTGCTGTTCTTGCTGGTGTTTATAGCGGTTGTTAAGAATGAGACGATTGTAATACAAAAGCCTTCGCGGGTGATAGCGATAGCTTTTATCGCATGCTTTATGGGAATATGGGCAAAAAGCCTTTCCAATTATGACTTGTCCCTGGTTGCTTACCAGCGTGTGCCGGTGAAGGCTGCGACGTGGATGGCGCAACACCCCCATTCGGGCAGGTTATTTAACGATGACCGAGCCGGCGGTTACTTGGCGCTAATGAACCCTGCTGACTCCATCTATATCGACGGACGGTTTATCCTCAAGACGGCGGAATTCTTTGAACGGTATTTGAATTACGCCAAAGACCCCGCCTTGTTTATGCATGATGCTGATTCCCTCGGTATCGACCGAGCCCTATTTCCGTTGCAGTATTACGCTCGCTGGGATAAACTGATGCTTGCCCTTAATCAAGATTCCCGCTGGCACCTGGTTTACCGTGACAAATACTTCGCCGTATTCGATAAATATTAGCCAGTTCGGTCTCAGTTCGGTCTTTGTGAGCGAAAAGCGCCTGATCTTAATCAGGCGTGTTCGCGAGAGAACTGGCTCCAGAGTAAGGATTCTGTTGAGTTTAGCCAGTTCGGTCATGAAAGAAGGACTCGACCGCAATTGGGCCGAGTCCTCATCTCTCTCTCGTTTGATTGGTATTACTTGATTTGGAAGGCCTGAATCGCCTTGGCAGACTTCTGCTGAACTCGTGCGAAGTACTTGCCGGCGGGGAGGCTTGCAAGTGAAAGAGTTCCGCTTACATTGTCGATGACCATCAACTTGTCACCCTTCAAGGTGTAAATTTCGACGGTTGCGGGGGCTCCGGCAATGCGCAGTGCGTTGTTTGCGAAGCTTACATTGTAATTCAGGTTTGCCTTCACGAAAATGGGGGCGTCGTTTCCGCCGTCGCCGCCACTGGTAGCGCACTTGGTGTAGCTAGTGGGGTTCGTGGCGAGATAGCCTTTCACGAGATTGCCCGAGGTTGTGTACTGGAGCGAATTCTTGTTGGAACCGCCCTGGAACGCCGCTGTACCTTCTGCAATTTTAGAGGCAGACCAGTTTGCCCAAGAAAGTTTGTGCTTGTTGATGTAATCCTGCCAGCTCTGATTGCGTCCCACATCCGGATCGCCATCGCCGCTAGCGTCGCCTGTACCCCATTCCGAAACGAACACGGAGAGGCCTGCGTTAATAGCCTGTTCGCCCTTGACACCTTCGCAAGCGTCGGTGGTACCGTCGCCCCAACCATAAGTGCCTTCCCAGCAGTGGCTGTTAGCATAGTAGTGCAAAGTGTAGGCCGTATTTTTCTGGGGGTCGTTTACTTCGTTGCCGATGGCCATTTGCGGGTTTTGGTCCCAGGAGGGGTTGCCTACGAGAACCAGGTTGTCTGAATACTGGCGAATGACTTCGATGACCTGGTTGGCGTAGCTTTTGACATCGTTCCATTCGGTTTTCTGAGGTTCGTTGTACACTTCGAAAATGACGTTGTCATATTTGCCGTAAGTCTCGGCCATTTCTTTGAAGAAGCCCTTGGCGGATTCGGTCTGCTGATGGGCGTTGTGAGAATGCCAGTCGATGATTACGTAAATGTCGTTCTTGATGGCCGCTTCGACAACGGTCTTCATGAGGTTCTTTTGGTATTCAGCGTCGGTGGCATAGCCGGTAATGTGGCTGGACTTGTCTTCGCCGCATTTTTCTTCGCCGCTCTTACAGCCCCACCAGTCTTCGTCACCGGTAGCCATGGCTGCACGGACAATCTGGATGTTCATGTCGTTCACCATGGTGGCGATTCCTTCTGCACTCCAGAATTCGATTGCCTGCGGCAGCAAACTCCAGTAAAGGCTCATGCCGCGCACCTGCACTTCGGCGCCGTCCTTGACGCCTTCGCAACTACCGTAAATACGGCCCTGACCTTGAGAATTCTTGCCGGTCATCAGCTGACCGTACTGGCTAACAGGACCCACACGGGTGGGAGTGATGTCTTGGGCCATGGCAAAGGTGGTGCTCAGGGCCAAAGATGATAAAATGGCGATTTTTGAGGTTCTCTTCATGTAAACATCCTTTTTGTCTTGAAAATAAGTTTTCCGCATAATAAACGGCGAAAAAAGAACTTTTTTTTGTTTACGCCTGTATAATATGTGAGCGAAATCATAAATTCGTGGCCGAATGTCCCGTTTGGGGTGATTATTTACTCGTGACATAAAGAAAAAAGTTGATTTTTTCGAAAAAACCGCTATTTTTTATAGAAAAAAGAAAAAGGGAGGCCTTTATGGGATGTAAAGCTTTGGCTCTGTCTGTGTTGATGAGTTTGGGGCTTGCGCAGGCGACGGTAAATTTCCCGTTTCCGCAGATGTCTGACTATGGTGGCAATGCGACACTTTTGAGCGACAAGGCTGCGGCTTCGGAACAGCTGAAACAACAGTTTGCTTATTGGATGAAGGATATGTATAATGAACAGGGGGATATTGCCGCTGTTCGTTCCAATCCAGGGTCCGATGAATATTTTTCGGAAGGTGTCGGCTACGGCATGCTCCTGATGGTGTATTTCAGTGATAATACGACTAGCTATCAGCCTCAGTTCGACAAGATTTGGAACTTTTATAAAAAGTTTGATGATGGCAATGGCTTAATGCATTGGCAAATTGGAAAAATGAACGAAGTTTGGGGCAAAGGTGCTGCTCTTGATGGCGATATCGATGCCGCAGCGGCTCTAATCATGGCTTATTACCAGTTTGGCGACGAAAAGTACAAGGAAGATGCGAAAAAGCTTATCCAAGCGATGAAGAAGTCCGAGTTTGAAAGCAATGGCTTACACCTGCCTGGTGACTCCTGGGGTGAAGGCGGCTTTACGCGCAAGAATCCTGGCTACTTCGATCCGGCCTACATGCCCCTGTTTGCAGCTGTCGATGAAGAAAATGCGGAATTCTGGAGCACGACCGCCTACGATGCAAACATGAATTTGTACGAATCGAGCTCCGCCGAAGTCCCGACGGGTCTTATCGATGACTGGACCAACAAAGATGGTAAGAGTGAAGATGACTATTACAGCTATGATGCTTCTCGCGCCCCGTGGCGTAATGCTAAGGCCGTCTGCTGGCACGGTGACCAGCGTGCGCTCGCTATCGATAAGAAGATGGCGGAGTTTGTCTCTACGGTTTCGGCTGCCAATATGAAGGGCCCGGTGATTCGATCTTCGGGTAGTCTCGGTAACGACCACAATAGCACCTTTGTGACATCTTTGATGACCGCTCTCATCTCTGATGCAAAGTATCAGTCCAAGCTTGATGAATACTGGACCGAGGCAGTGGCGCTCGGCGACGAAAACTACTTCAACCAGTCGCTCAAGCTCCTGAACGGCCTCCTTGTTTCGGGTAACATGCCGAACTTGATGAATGCCAGTTCTAATCCGGGGACGCAGAGCTCTAGCAGCGCAGATAATCCTGAATCGAGCTCCAGTTCGCCGGCCGGTATCGTGAGTGGCAGGGTAGAGCAGGCTCCGGCGGTGATGCTGCAGGGCCGCACTCTGAACGTGCATTTTGAAGGTGCCGCCCGTATTGATTTGTTTAATATGACTGGCAATGCGGTAAAGACTCTTTGGAATGATCCTGTTGCCGGTAGTCTGTCTCTGGGCCTGCAGGGGATTCCGGCGGGCGTATATGTGATTCGTGCCCAGACGAAAAATGCGACCGTGATGCAAAAAATTCGTTTGCAATAAGCCATAATTTGTGGATTCTGATGAAAACGCAGGTGCCGGTCAGGCTCTTGCGTTTGTTTTTTCGTATCTTTTGGGTATGAATAAATTTGTGAAGTTTTTTGCCTGTGCCGCTTTTGGTGTGACCTCGGTTTTTGCCCAGCAGGGGGCTCCGACGGGTGCCGCTGTCGATCCTACTGCCGACGAACAGAAGGCTCTTTCTGCCCTCAAGGGGAAACTCGAAGGTGCGATTGTATGGGCGACTAGCCGTGCGAATTCCCATCACGATATTTGGATTATGAATGCCGACGGTACGAATGCCCGTGCTTTGACTCAGGGCGACAACGTCGACTGGTTCCCGCGCATTTCTCCGGATGGTTCGACGGTGCTCTTTAACCGCAGCAAGGGTGGCTGGGTGCCTGAAAACGATGCCAACTATCCTGAAAAGTGGGATTTGTGGATGGTCGACATTTCGGGCGAAAACGCACGCAAGGTCGTGGACAACGCGACATGGGGTACTTGGAGACCCGACGGCAAGTCTATCGTGTTTAGCCGTGCCGGCAAGGTGTTCACCATGGACCTCGCCAGCAAAAAAGAGACTCTGGTGCTCGATGGTGAAAAGGCTTTCAACAAGTCCGGCGTGATTCTGCAAGAACCGAACATGAGCCCCGATGGCAAGCACTTGGCCATTACGCTCCGCGGTTCCATGCGCGAAACGGGCGTGTGGGATTTGTCGAAGAATGCCTGGACCAAGTCTGGCGACGGTTGCCAGATTGACTGGAACTTTGACGGCAGCAAGCTTTACCGCGTAAACCCGACGGGTAACGGTGGCACGGCTGCCCCGAGCGAAATCCTTTGGTTCAGCGCCAAGGATGGCAAGCAGGTTGAAAAGGTCGGCTTCTTCGGCATTCCGAAGAACGTAAAACTCATGGACCTGCCTGGTCGCCGTAGTCACGAATATTTCCCGCGTCTCTCTCCGGATGGCAAGTGGCTTGTTTGGGGTGCTACCGACAAGGGACATGACCACGACTTGTTCGACTACGAACTGTACATCTGGAAGATTGGTGAACCGGTTGAATCGGCAACGCGTATTACCTACCACAGCGGCAATGACCGCTGGCCGGACATTTGGCTTGGCAAGGTTCCGGTAAAGGAATCGGTATCTGCGAAGGCTGTAGAATCCGTTTCTAAGGCTGCAGCAACAGCAATTGCTGGTGGCGTGAGCGATGCCAAGATGGACGAACTGATTCAGGCCATCGATCGTTTGACAGAAGCAGTGAAGTCGCTGGCTAAGTAGTAGGCAGTAGACGGTAGGAAGTAGACAGTAGGAAGTAGACAGTAGGAAGAATTTTAGGACTGTTTACTTCGAACTGTTATCAGACCTTATCTTAAAACACATAATGGCGTAGGCGCCGGCGACATTCATGCTCGCCTTGCGGCCAGCCATCGGGATTGTCACCTTCATCGTCGCTTCGGCCATCAGCTCCGGAGCGATTCCTAATTCTTCGTTGCCGAGAATGATGAGCCCTTTTGCGGGCCATTTGACGTCATTGATGCTCGGGATGTCTTCGCCGGTTTCGAGCGCGATAATCTCGTAGCCGTTTTCCTTGTGCCACTTGACGCAATCGAAGGGACTTTCCCAGCGCTTGATCGGAATCCATTCCTGGCAGCCGCGGGCGGCGCTCTTGACCGTCACGTGGTCTGGCCCGCAACTGTAACCGCTCAGGTGGACTCCTTCGAGTCCGAAGCAGTCCGTGCTGCGAATGATGGAGCCAACGTTAAAGGCGCTGCGCAAGTTGTGCACGAGTACGGCGAACGGGAGCGGGGCTTCGTTTGCGACTTCGCGGTCGCCCGGCTCTTGCTCCAGGTAAACGTCTCGTTCAAACCCGAGCCCGGCCCGAGTGCGGAAAGTCTTGTATAAGTCGATCATTTGCGCCTGATTTTTTCCGGTAAGGCGCTCGCTTTCGGGGAGCTTCATCCATTCGGCGTAAGTCTCGAATTCACGCTTTGCACGGGGCACGTCGTCGCCCAGCTGCAAAATGATGACGCGTAAAAGTTCGGCCATGCGCTTGGCCTTGGAAGTCTCTTTGGTGGCGAGGAATTTCTTTTCGGAAAACATGGCCATAATGTAGAAAAAAGTATATTTGCATTAATGAAAAAGGTGTGCTGTATTGCGATTCTTCTTGTAGAGCTAGTCTTGATGGCTTGCTCTAATTCGGAGTCGCTGCAAGATTCCCTGACCCCTGTGGAATATTTGGATACACTCTCTTTGGAAGATATGGTCTTGATTCGTTCTAAAGGCAAATCGGTGCTTTTAGGGACCGAAGACGAATCGGCGCCGATTAAAGAACGCCCCTCGATGAACGCCTCTTTTGATTATGATTATCTGATAGGAACGCATGAAGTGACTTGTGGCGAAATGGGCCTCGAATGTGAAGATTCCCTGCCAGCCACTGAGGTGACGCTTTACGAAACGATGCTGTATGCGAATAGGCGGAGTGTTGAGGAAGGCTTTGATACCGCTTATAGTTACACGAAGGCTTTGTTTGATGAATCGGGGGTTTGTACAAGTTTGGAAGGCCTTAAATTCGACCCGCGGAAAAATGCGTATCGTTTGCCGACGGAAGCTGAATGGGTGTATGCGGCGTCCTTGGATTGGCATCCGGAACAGTCATGGAACAATACGAATTCGGATTTCAAACTGCATAAGATTTGTACGTCGGGAATTAACGGTACCGGCCTTTGCGATATGGCCGGAAACGCGATGGAATGGGTGGGGGATGAACTTGTTTCTTTCAAGAGTTCTTCTGTTATAGATTTCGTTGGCGGAATGAATAATGGCGGGGTTGAAGAACGTGTCTTGAAGGGGGGAAGTTTCCGTAATGATCCGGCCTTTATCAGCTTGCATGGCCGAGGAGATGTTTATACGGTAACATCTGCTTCAAAGGCGCCTTATGTGGGTTTCCGGTTGGCTTTTGGTGCAATTCCGAATCCTGTATTTCTAGATGAACAGGGCCGTAGCGCTGAATATGCAAATTCCCTGTTGGCAGGAAACAGAGACTTGCGAACGTTTGTCGGCAAGCCTCAATCTAAACTCGTTTTTAGAGATGATATCAGTGGTAACTTGCTTTATGTTGATTTCCGTTCGACAAAGCCCGGAATGCAAGAAATCAATACAGGCATTTCTGCTTATCATCCTGAAATTTCTCCCGACGGTAAATTTGTTGCTTATTGTACCGGGTTAGAGGGTGTTTCGGGGCAATCCAAGGTATATGTGTCGGGCCTTGATGAAAATGCGGGCTTGCAAGTGGAATTGTCGGTAAAGTCGGCGGCGATTCCCCGTTGGCGGGTGCTGAAAAATGGCGATACGGCGATTGTCTACGTAACTGATGCCGGCAACAATAAAGAAACTTCTGCGTTTATGTCGCAAGAAACGTGGCAGGTGCGTTTTTCGGGTGGAACATTTGGGAAACCGGAGAAACTGTTTGATGGTGCATACCACGGAGGCGTTTCTGAAAATGGAAAGCTTGCTGTGACAGGGGCACGGCTTCTGCGTTCGAACATTCGTGGAAAAGAAAAAGTTTGGTACAATAGCGAACAGGCTTGCAATGTGTCGCTAAGCCGCGGGGGCGCGAATCGAACTTTATTCCTGGATTTTGGCGGAAAAACCGGTCGTGCCTTTGTCGGTGCGGAATACGGGACGCATGAACAGGCGCTCATTGCCGATAGCACGGGACGCTTGATTTTGTCTGTCGCGTCTCCTGAAGGATTTTCTTTTGACCATACAGAATGGGTCTATGGTTCTGATTCCTTTTTCGTAGCGACTTTGTCGAACGCGAATGGAAAGCATGGGAAGATTGTCCTTGTGAATGTGGCGACAAAAGAAATGATGCCTCTTGTAGAAGGCGAGGAACTGTGGCATCCGAGTTTCTGGATGCGGGATTATGCGAATCAGTCCAATTGGGATTTTGATAGTCTCGGTTACTATTACACCGAGAATGGACAGTCGACTCATTATTTGCCGCAAAAAATGGCAATTATGTGGAAATACCGTGACTCTGCGGAAGTTGCCTGTATGGGAAATTCTCATGCGCAGGCGGCAATTGCTGTAAATATGATGAGTAAATTTGCGGTTAATTTGTCTGCAGTTCCTTGTGATATGCATTGTGTCGAATATCTGTATGAAAATTATGTATCCGTTCACATGAAAGAATTAAAGTATTTGGTTGTCGGCTTAGATTTGGATTTATGGCTTGATGAACATCCTTATGCATGTATTCAGGCGAATATGGGTGACGCGATTGGATTTAAGTACGATATCAATCACCAATTTTGGCGCGGTGGCATAGATTCGGTATTTGCGGATAGGGCCTATGAAATTGCGACTACGGATCCGATGATGGCTTATATAAGGCGAGACCGTGGTTGGTTGAAACAGAGTTGCATCGCTGATTGGGGCTCGGACGGAACAGGTTTTGCAGAAATTTTAGTGGATTCAACGCAGAGCGATGATAGTCGCGCCTATGAATCGAATTATGCCCAGTTGATTACGATTCTCGATATTGCGCAACAGCAGGGAGTGACTGTAGTTGGGGTCGTTTTCCCGATAAGTCCCTACTATAAAAATACGGGTAGTTATGGACGTTATGGGATGCGTCGGTCTACGGCAAAAATGCTTATGAAACGCCTTGAAAAATTGGCTGCCGAAAACGATTATTTTGTCTTGATGGACGAAAATAAAATGGGAAATCACGACTATTTAGGCGATGTATCTTTCGATTACGACCACCTCTGTAAACCGGGGGCAGAAAAGCTTACAATGCGCCTTGATTCCTTGCTAAAAACGCTCGATAATCGGTGATTTTTAGTGTAATTTTTCTATCTTTTATCTTACATGCAAGACTACCCGAAGACACGTGTCCTCATCGCAAACGATGACGGAATCCAGAGTGGCTATATGCTCGCTTTGGCGTGTGCGCTTGTCCCTTATGCGGACGTGTGCGTTTTTGCTCCTGAAGTGGAACAGAGCGGGGTAGGACACGCCTTTACAGTTCGGCGTGGACTTTCGGTCAAAAAAGTGGAAATTGCGGAGAATTCGTCTATCGAGGCGTATTCCATGTCGGGAACCCCTGCTGATTGCGTCAAATTTGCATTGGGCCATTTTGCCTCCCATGGGCTTACCACCGAGGGGGTAGGTCCGGGTCAATTTGATGTGTGTTTTTCGGGGGTGAATCTCGGCGAAAATTCCGGCGTGTCGTCGCTCTATTCGGGCACGGTCGCTGGCGCCCGTGAAGCAGCCCTCTGGGGCGTGCCGGGTATTGCTCTTTCGCTCCGTGGCACAACCGCAAACATGCTCGAAACCGCAAAGGAATTTGCCGTGAAGGTAATCAAGGACCGCCTGTTCGAACGGATTCCCGTTGGCGTATTCTGGAACGTGAATTTTCCAAAGGCTACCGCCGAGACCTTCAAGGGGTACAAGGCAACCAGGATGGCTCTTGGAATGTTTACAGACCACTACACCCATGAAAATGGACTGTGGCAACTGGATGGCGATAAACTGTGGGATGAACAGCCCAAGGATAGCGACGACTATCTGTTGAATCAGGGCTATGCGACGATTACGCCCCACCGTATCGACCAGACCGACGAAGAAAGTTTAGAAGTAATAAGTGAAATGATAGAGGAAAACTAATGTCAGAAGAATTGGTACCAGGTTCGCAAATCAGGTCCTTGATTGAAAAGGACATGCAGGATTGCTACTTGCGCTATTCCATGAGCGTGATTGTTGCACGTGCCTTGCCTGATGCGCGTGATGGCTTTAAGCCGGTGCACCGCCGTGTGATGTACAGTATGCATAAGTTGGGCGTGGTGCCCAACAAGCCGACGGTGAAGTCTGCCCGTATCGTGGGTGACGTGATCGGTAAGTACCACCCCCATGGCGACTCCGCCGTGTACGAAACCTTGGTGCGTATGGCGCAGGACTTCTCGCTGCGCTACCCGCTGGTGTTCGGTCAGGGTAACTTCGGTTCTATCGATGGCGACGGCGCTGCTGCAATGCGTTACACCGAAGCCAAGATGAACAACATGGGTGCCCTCATGCTCGAAGATCTTGAAAAAGATACTGTCGACATGGGCCCGAACTTCGACGAATCTTTGGAAGAACCGAAGGTGCTGCCTTCCGCTCTCCCGAACATGCTGGTGAACGGTACCACGGGTATTGCCGTGGGTATGGCTACCTCCATGGCTCCGCACAACCTCCGCGAAATTGCAAATGCAATCCATGCAGTGGCTGAAAATCCGGATATCTCCGGCGAAGACCTTTTGCAGTACGTGTCCGGTCCGGACTTCCCGACCGGTGGCGTAATTTGTGGCCGCGCTGGCATCCGCGATGCTTACCTCACGGGTCATGGCCGCGTGCGTGTGCGTGCCCGTACCGAAATCGATGTGGATAGCCGTGGCAAGCCCCGTATTTTGGTCAGCGAAATTCCTTACATGGTCAATAAGGCCGAGCTCTGTAAGAAGATTGCAGAACTCGTAAAGGACAAGCGCGTCGACGGTATTACCGATATCCGCGATGAATCTAGCCGCGAAGGTATGCGCATCGTGATTGAAATGCGCAAGGACGTGGTTGCCGAAGTCGTGCTGAATAATTTGTTCAAAAATACGCAGCTGCAGACGACTTTCAGCATCTATAACCTCGCTCTCGTCAACAACCTGCCGAAGCTCCTGACGCTCAAGGATCTCATTCAGGTTTACGTGGATCACCGCTTGGAAGTGATTACGCGTTCTACGCAGTTTGACTTGAACAAGGCCGAAGCTCGTCTCCACATTATCGAAGGCCTGCGCATTGCAACGCAGAATATCGACGAAGTGGTGCAGATTATCAAGTCGAGCCCGACGACCGAAGCTGCAAAGACTGCTTTGCAGGACCGCTTCAACCTGGACGACATCCAGTCCCAGGCTATCGTGGACATGCGTCTTGCTCAGCTCACGGGCCTGAACTTGGAAAAGTTGGAAAACGAATACAACGAACTCGTTGCTACCGTTGCCGACTTGAAGGATATTTTGGAAAAGCGCGAACGCCGCGTGAAGATTATGCTCGACCGTCTCGATGCAATCGTCGACAAGTGTGGCGATGACCGCCGTACTTCTATCGAAGATGCTGTCGATGACTACGACTACGAAGACCTGATTGCCGAAGAAGAACAGGTGATTACGCTCAGCCGCGAAGGCTACATCAAGCGTTTGCCGATCGATACCTTCAAGGCCCAGAACCGCGGTGGCAAGGGCATTATCGGCGCAACGCTTAAAGAAGAAGACAACGTCGAACAGATCTTTACCGCAAGCACTCACAGCTACCTGCTCGTGTTCACCAACAAGGGCCGTGCTTACTGGACCAAGGTTTACCGACTCCCCGAAGGAACCCGCAACGGCAAGGGCCGCCCGATTATCAACTTTATCGGTCTTACCGAAGGCGAAAAGGTACAGGCGATTGTGCCGGTGCGCAAGTTCGGCGGTTACTTCTGTCTCGTGTTTGCGACCAAGAAGGGTGTCATCAACAAGATGGACCTCACCTTGTTCAGCCGTCCGCGCAAGGCGGGCGTGAATGCCATCAGTTTGGACGAAGACGATGAACTGGTGAAGGTGCAGCTCGTGGGCATGTCTGCCGAAGACTTCAAGGCTAGCCAGGCTGCCGAAGGCGAAGAAGCCGATGCCGAAGCCGAAACACAGGCTGCCGAGGCTGCCATCGCCGAAGAATCCGAAGACGCCGAAGATATCGAAGGTCGTCCGATTCCGAAGGACTTGCTGATGCTTGCGACCAAGAACGGTCAGGCCGTGACCTTCCCGATCAGCTGCTTCCGCGCCATGGGCCGCGGCACGCACGGCGTGAAGGGCATTACCTTGGCCGAAGGTGACGAAGTGATTTCTCTGTTGTGGCTCAAGGCCGGCAACAAGATCGTGACCATCACCGAAAACGGTTACGGCAAGCGTAGCGAACCTTCGACTTACCGCATTACCCGTCGCGGTAGCAAGGGCGTGCGCAACCTGAACGTGACCGACAAGGTGGGCGCCGCCGTGTTCGTGGAAAGCGTCGCAGACGACTACGACTTGATCATTACTAGCCGCGAAGGCCAGGTGATTCGTATCAAGGCTGCCGATATCCGCCTTACGGGCCGTAACGCCCAGGGTGTCAAGGCCATTAGCCTGCGTGAAGGCGACGTGGTGCAAGATGCAACCGCACTCCCGAGCGTCGAAGATATCGAACAGGATAGCGCCGAGGCGAAGGAAACCTTCGACAAGGTGGAAGGCGTCGAAGTCGACGACGATTCTGTCGAAAAGATCGACGACAAGCCGGAACAGAACATAGGTCTTCCGGCAACAGATGAGGAGTAATTCTTATTTGTTTTGCCGGGATTATATGAGCCTGCCCCGGACTTGATCCGGGGGCGTGCCTGCCCCTGAAGACGATGCTTAATTGATTGTTGTTCGGCCCCGCTAAGGGGCCGAAACAATTTTGTACAGGACTGCCACACTAATGTCATCTTGGAGTCTGACATTCTGGATGGGGGTCGCTACATGGGAACGGTGGATTCCGCACAATTCAGGAAAATCCCGTAAAAAAAAACTCCTTATTCTGTGGAAAAAAGGACTCCTCACACACTGTTGTGGGGCGTTTTTATATACACGAAAAAATTGCCGTATTTTGGCGTAAAATTGGCTTTTTTGTGTAAAAATTGTGGATTCGGTGTTGTTTTTTACAACAACGCCAATTGTTATACATGTATTCCAATTTGGATTTTGCAGATATATCTTTGGAATAGGACTTAAACATTCAGGAGTTATAAAATGAATAGGAGTATTGCGAAAATTGCGAAGATGGGGATTGCCATAGCTGCAATTGCGTCATCCATTTCCTGGGGACAGACCACCCTTAACTGCTCTAATGGCCAATCCCAGAAAATGGGTAGCGGCGCTGGCTATGATTACGAACTCTGGAGCCAGAATGGTGCCGGTAACGCAACTATGACGCTTAACCCGAGCACCGAAAATGGTGGTGCATTCTCCGTTGAATGGAGTGGTACTATCAACATGTTGGCCCGTTCCGGAAAGCGTTGGGGGTCTAACTCCACTGTTACCGTACAGAATGTGGGTAATATTACCTCCGAATTTGAAGTGGAATGGAGCTCCAACGACAACGTGAAGTACGTCAGTGTCTATGGTTGGGGCTATTACGACAAGCAGGACATTCCCAGTGGTTTCACCGATGAAATTGAATACTACATTATCCAGGATCGCGGAAGCTACAATCCTACCCAGGGCGGTAAAAAGCATGGTTCTGCAACTATCGATGGTATTAGCTACGATTTCTATACTACCGAACGTCATAACCAACCTTCTCTTTCGGGTACCAGCACCTTTATGCAGTATTGGTCCATCCCGTCGAATACGAGCCAGCATCGTACCAAGGGAACCATTTCTATTTCCAAGCACTTCAGCGAATGGGCTAAAGTGGGTATGAAGATGGGTAGACTGTATGAAGTTGCTTCCATGAAAATTGAATCCTACACTGGACAAGGTGGCAATGCAAAAGGTCATGCTACCGTTAAGAGGAACATACTGAAAATTGGTGGCAGTGCCGATGAACTTGGCCTCAATGTAACTGCATCTCCGGCTGCGGCAGGTACTGTGACAAAGAGCCCGAACGCTAACTATTATGCTCCGAAAACAGCTGTACAGCTCACCGCCAAAGCCAACGAAGGCTGGAAGTTTGTGGGTTGGGAAGGTGATGTTACCGGCTCTGACGAAACCATTTCTGTAACCATGGACAAGGAAAAGTCTGTTGTCGCCAAGTTTGAATTGGTTGGCGAAACCACAGTGAACCTTCTTAAGGATGGTGATTTCCCGAGCGGCAGCGTGATTTCTACAAGCCAAGATGCATCTTGGTTCCTGGGTCAGGGTACAAACTGGGGTAACTCTGCTGCAAAGACAT